>Ga0265797_10001617_pt1 | contig 39451 bp, 39 predicted proteins | sample P2T30metagenome_FD_192433 | JGI IMG/M metagenome (GOLD analysis project Ga0265797, IMG submission 192433) | Plant litter microbial communities from East Loma Ridge, Irvine, California - P2 T30 | ecosystem: Environmental > Terrestrial > Plant litter > Unclassified | place: USA: California...
CAGAAATGCGGGCCGCACATCGAGCAGAAGTGGGCCACCTTGCTTGACTCCTTGGGCAGCGTCTCGTCGTGGAATTCGCGCGCCTTGTCGGGGTCCAGGCCCAGGTTGAACTGGTCGTCCCAGCGGAACTCGAAGCGCGCCTTCGACAGCGCGTTGTCGCGCAGTTGCGCACCCGGGTGGCCCTTGGCCAGGTCGGCCGCATGGGCGGCGATCTTGTACGTGATGATGCCGTCCTTGACGTCCTGTTTATTGGGCAGGCCCAGGTGCTCCTTGGGCGTCACGTAGCACAGCATCGCCGTGCCGTACCAGCCAATGGTGGCCGCGCCGATGCCGGACGTGATGTGGTCGTACCCGGGCGCGATATCGGTCGTGAGCGGCCCCAGGGTGTAGAACGGCGCTTCATGGCACTGCTCGAGCTGCAGGTCCATGTTCTCTTTGATCAGGTGCAGCGGCACGTGGCCGGGGCCTTCGATGATCGTCTGCACGTCGTGCTTCCACGCGATCTGCGTGAGTTCGCCCAGCGTTTTGAGTTCGGCCAGCTGGGCCTCGTCGTTGGCGTCGTAGATCGAGCCGGGGCGCAGGCCGTCGCCCAGGCTGAACGAGACGTCATACGCTTTCATGATGGCGCAGATATCTTCGAAGTGCGTGTACAGGAACGATTCGCGGTGGTGCGCCAGGCACCACTTGGCCATGATCGACCCGCCGCGCGAGACGATGCCCGTCAGGCGACTGGCCGTCATCGGCACATAGCGCAGCAGCACGCCGGCGTGGATCGTGAAGTAATCGACACCCTGCTCGGCCTGTTCAATCAGCGTGTCGCGAAAGATCTCCCAGGTCAGGTCTTCGGCCTTGCCATTGACCTTTTCCAGCGCCTGGTAGATCGGCACGGTGCCGATCGGGACCGGGCTGTTACGCAGGATCCATTCGCGCGTTTCGTGGATGTGCTTGCCGGTCGACAGGTCCATCACCGTGTCGGCGCCCCAGCGGATCGCCCAGGTCATCTTTTCCACTTCTTCGCCGATCGACGATGTCACCGCCGAATTGCCGATGTTGGCATTGACCTTCACCAGGAAGTTGCGGCCGATGATCATCGGCTCGACCTCGGGATGGTTGATGTTGAGGGGGATGACGGCGCGCCCGCGCGCCACTTCAGAGCGCACGAATTCCGGCGTGATCTCGGCCGGGATGCTGGCGCCGAACGACTGGCCCGGATGCTGGCGGCCCAGCAGCTCGGCGGTGCGCTTGCCCATCGGGCCGGACGCATGCAGGGACGCGATGTATTCCTTGCGCTGCATGTTTTCGCGCAGGGCGATGAATTCCATCTCGGGCGTGACGATGCCCTGGCGCGCGTAGTGCATCTGCGTGACGTTCATGCCGCTGCGTGCACGGATCGGCGCGCGCTGCAGGTTGAAGCGCAGCGCGGTCAAGGCCGGATCGTTCAGGCGCTGCTGGCCATACGCCGACGACGGCCCGGCCAGCTGTTCGGTATCGTCCCGCTCGTCGATCCATGGCTGGCGCATGGCCGCCAACCCGCTGCGGATATCGATCGTGGTGGCGGGCTCGGTATATGGCCCCGACGTGTCGTAGACGAACAGCGGCGGGTTGGGCTCGCCGCCGAAGCTGTCGGACGTGGCCGACTGGCTGATCGCGCGCATCGGCACACGGATATCGGGCCGGCTGCCGTCGATATAGACCTTGCGGGAATTGGGTAACGGCGCGATGGCCGCCTGGTCCACCGTGGCGGTGGCGGCATCGAATAGTTGTGAGGACTTCGTAGGTGCGTTCATGTGGCTCCCTTGCGTGCATGAGAGCCAGCAAAGGAGGTGCCGGGTGCGGCAAGGACGGGCGCAAGACTGCGCACGGCCGCATGGATCGGCTGCTTCCCTTCGCTGGCATTATCCAGATCAGGTTCGGAGGGTATTTCTCACCCGCGCATCATGGTTACGATGCACAGGACCCCTAGCGTTTGCTGCCATGGAAGGCAGCGAGCCGATTATAGCCCAATGAAGTTCAAATAAGTAAATGATCGTTACAACATCGGCGGCTCCTGCGGGAGCGGCAGCAACTGCAGCTCGCCATTGATGAACCGCACCTCGACAAACGGTGTGTCGCCTGGTGCGATCGTGCGCCGGGTGGTCGGCCCGTCTTGCACCGTCACCTCGAGCTGCACGCTCGCCTTGTCGAGCTTCAGGTCGACCGAATCGGCCCGGGAAATCGTCCAGTCGGTACTGATGCCCTCGCGCTGGTAGACCTGCGTGCCATCAACCAGCACGCTCACGGTATTGTTCTGAAAGCCTTGGCCCAGCCTTACGCGCAACGTCATTGTCTGCCTCGCCTTTTCCAGACCTGCAACCGGTTTGCCGGCCAAGTTGCCCCAAGAGCAGGCCTGGCCGGTACACAGCATCGCCACGACAGCGATGCCAACAGCATGGCCCTTCATCGATCACGCCTTGCTGGTCGTGCGCCTGGAAGGCCTGGCCGCTTCGCCATTCCCGCCGGCGTTCTGGACGGTGGCCAGGCAGGTGAACACTGCGCCCTCTGATACCGGATCGAGCACATGCGCCTCGGTCACGCGCGAGAGCAGCGACACGCTTTCTTCGAGCTTGGCGGCGCGTACGGTGATCGACTTGCCGTCGGCCGCGTTCACGGTCTTGAACTGGCGGCCCGCATTCATGCCCTTGACCATGCGCACATAGGTCGCCAGCGGGTCTGCATCGAAGCGGTCGAGCACTTCATCGAAGGCGGCGTTGCCATTGCGCAGGGTTTCATTGTCGGACCCTTGCAGGTACAAGAGCGCGCCCTGGTCGTCGCCCATGAACAGGTCGGCCAGCACATCCTGGTCGGCGCTGACCGGATAGCGCACGCGGATCGTGAGGATGGCGGACAACACTTGCGAGCCATCGAGCGCCGCATACGCAGCCCGCACCCGGTACTGGCCAGGCTGGTCGAAATAGAAGCCGTCCTTGCCGTAGCCGATATACGCGCTGTCCTGGATCGGGCTGTCAACGCTGAGCAGCTGCTGGCGCTCGCCCACCAGGTGATCGATCATCGGTTCGTAGGCGCGCACGCGGCCACCGGGTTGTTCGATGATGATTTTTACCAACCCATAATTGGGATGCAGCCAGCTATGGGCGCGGCGCCCGCGCGTGTCGGTGGTGCGCAGCAGGAGTTCGAGCACGACCGGCTCGCCCAGCGCGAAGCTGCGCTGGTGGGTCGAGATCTGCAGCGCCAGCCCGGACTCGTCCGCGATCGGGTCGGCCATCACGTCGCGGCCCAGCGATGACCCCACCGCGAAGTTATTGCCGCCCATGATGACGTCGTTGCGGAAGCCATGGCGCAGGTGGATCAGCTCTTCGTCGTCGAAGCGAAAATCGAAGCTGCTCCAGTAGCCGGCCGCACCACCGTTGGGGTAGTACCACGGATAATTCATCCACGACAGCGAATTGGGACGGTCGGGTTTGGGCGGCGTGGCATACGACTTTTGCCATGCGTGCAGCAGGTTGAAGCAATGTCCGAGTTCGTGCACATAGGTGTACAGCTGCAAGCGCGTTTGCTCGGCCGTGGTGCCGCCGATCCCGGCGTGGAATACGGCACAGCCCTGGCGCTGCCCGCCCTGCTGATCGAACATGATGCCGTACAGGCCAGTGCCCAGGTCATGCTGCTGCGCTACCAGCTCCCATACGCACCACTGCTGCAGGTCGTTCCACAGCGAGAAATGCTGCTGCATCGACGCGTGCAGTTCGGCATTGCTCCAGGTGACGCCCGCGCCGGCGGCGCTGACATCGATCACATTGTTGCCGGCGGTGGGCACCAGGCCGATACCGGCTTCGCCAAACGCGCTGACCACGTTGATCGCGCGCGCACTGCCACCCGACGGCAGCGCGCCGGTGTTGTAGCTTGTAAACGGCGTGGTGGCAAGGTCGGACACGGTGTCGGTTTCGATGCGCACCGTGCGGAAATGCGGCGACGTGAACGGGCAATGGTAGGCCGCGCCCGGCGAATTGCTGACGGTGAAGAACTGCAGCGTGGCGGCTGCCTGCGGCTGGAAGATGCTCACGCGCGGGATCGTCACCTGCACCACCGGCGCACCGGCCGAGAACGTATAGCGGCCAAGGCCACGCACGACGATGCGGGAGGTGGTGAACGTGACGGCCGGGCTGTCGACGACGAATGAGCCGAAGTAGGACCTGGTGTTGCCGACGCTCTGGTAGAAGTCGCCGCTGATGCGGCGCATCGGCCGGTTGCGGTCGACATCGACCCGCAGTTCGATCTGGAACGAGCCCAGCATGCCGGAGTAGCAGCCGCTGACCGCTTTCCGGATGATCGGGAGCGGTGGAAACGGTATTTTAGGGATCGGCAACGGTTGCCGGGGCAGCGGCAAGCCCGGTTGCGGCGACAGGTCGGCTGCAATGCCCTGCGCACCGGTGGGCGTCGAGTCGTGCGGCTCGCCCAGGCCAAGATCGTCATTGGACAAGCCAGTGACCTCTTCGTAGGTCATGACGTCGGTGTCGCCGGATAGGTCTTCACTGGAATTTTCAAGCCCGGTGGGGTCAAGTTGTGACATGGTGTGCTCCTTGGGTGACAAGCATGTCCCGGTTGGACCACGGCGCACTGCGAAACGATTCGTCGAGGCTGCTGTTATTCAGTGCAAATGCTTATCCACTTGGAGGTAAATCAAGCTAGCGATTGATATCTTGGGTTTGGAAGGTGACCTATAATGGTTTCTTTCGCAAAATTCACACACGACCACATCATGGAATTAGCCAAGTCTTTCGAGCCAGCCGATATTGAACAGTTCTGGCGCGCCGAGTGGGAACAGCGCGGCTACTTCGCCGCGACCATGGACGAGGGCAAGCCCGCGTTCAGCACCCAGCTGCCGCCGCCAAACGTCACCGGCACCCTGCACATGGGCCACGCGTTCAACCAGACGATCATGGATGGCCTGACGCGCTACTACCGCATGCGCGGCTACAACACCGCCTGGGTCCCGGGCACCGACCACGCCGGCATCGCCACCCAGATCGTCGTCGAGCGCCAGCTCGATGCACAGAAGATCTCGCGCCATGACCTGGGCCGCGACGCCTTTCTGGAAAAAGTCTGGGAGTGGAAGGAAAAATCGGGCAGCACCATCACCGGCCAGATGCGCCGCCTGGGCACGTCGCCCGACTGGCAGCGCGAATACTTCACGATGGACGAGCCGCGCTCTAAATCGGTCGTCGAAGTGTTCGTGCGCCTGTACGAACAGGGCCTGATCTATCGCGGCAAGCGCCTGGTCAACTGGGATCCGGTGCTGGGCACGGCCGTATCCGACCTCGAAGTCGACTCGCAGGAAGAAGATGGCTTCATGTGGTACATCCAGTACCCGCTCACCGACGGCAGCGGCCACCTGACGGTCGCCACCACGCGCCCTGAAACGATGCTGGGCGATGTCGCCGTCGCGGTCGACCCGACCGACGAGCGCTACCTGCATTTGCACGGCAAGACGATCACGCTGCCACTGGTCGGCCGCGAGATCCCGATCATCGCCGACAGCTACGTCGATAAAGAATTCGGCACCGGCTGCGTGAAGATCACGCCGGCGCACGACTTCAACGATTACGCGGTCGGCCAGCGCGCCAATCTGGCGCCGATCAGCATCTTCACGCTCGACGCCAAGATCAACGACAACGGCCCTGCCCAGTACCAGGGCCTGGACCGCTTCGCCGCGCGCAAGCAGATCGTCGCCGACCTCGAAGCGCTCGGCCTGATGGAACAGATCAAGCCGCACAAATTGATGGTGCCGCGCGGCGACCGCACCAACGTCGTGATCGAGCCGATGCTCACCGACCAGTGGTTCGTCGCGATGACCAAGCCGGCGCCGGAAGGCACGTTCAATCCGGGCAAGTCGATCACCGACGTGGCGCTCGAAAAAGTCGCCAGCGGCGAGATCAAGTTCGTGCCCGAGAACTGGAGCACGACCTACAACCAGTGGCTGGGCAATATCCAGGACTGGTGCATCTCGCGCCAGCTGTGGTGGGGCCACCGCATCCCGGCCTGGTTCGCCGAAGACGGCCAGATCGTCGTCGCGCGCGATGAAGCGGAGGCGCAGGCCAAGGCGCTTGCTGCAGGCATCACCGGCCCGCTGCGCCGCGACGACGACGTGCTCGATACGTGGTTCTCGTCGGCGCTGGTGCCCTTCTCGACCATGGGCTGGCCCGAAGAGACGCCCGACATGAAGATGTTCCTGCCGTCGTCGGTGCTGGTAACCGGCTTCGACATCATCTTCTTCTGGGTGGCGCGCATGGTCATGATGACCGCGCACTTCACCGGCAAGGTGCCGTTCGAGACCGTGTACGTGCACGGCCTGGTGCGCGACTCGCAGGGCCAGAAGATGTCGAAATCGAAGGGCAACACGCTCGACCCGATCGACCTGATCGACGGCATCGACGTCGAGACGCTGGTGGCCAAGCGCACCACGGGCCTGATGGACCCGCGCGCCGCCGAAAAAATCGGCAAGGCCACGCGCCGCGAATTCCCGGACGGGATCCCGGCGTTCGGCACCGACGCCGTGCGCTTCACGATGGCGAGCTACGCATCGCTGGGCCGCAACATCAACTTCGACCTGGGCCGCGCCGAAGGCTACCGCAACTTCTGCAACAAGCTGTGGAACGCGACCCGCTTCGTGATGATGAATACCGAAGGCAAGGATTGCAGCGCGCCTGCGCCCGAGGATCTCTCGCAGGCCGATCGCTGGATCATCTCGCTGATGAACCGTGTCGAACAGGATGTCGCCAAGGGTTTTGCTGACTACCGCTTCGATAACATCGCCAACAGCATCTACAAGTTCGTCTGGGACGAATACTGCGACTGGTACCTCGAAGTATCGAAGGTCCAGGTCCAGCAAGGCACCGAGGCGCAGCAACGCGCAACGCGCCACACGCTGCTGCGCGTACTGGAAGTGATCCTGCGCCTGGCGCATCCGATCATCCCGTTCGTGACCGAAGCGCTGTGGCAGAGCATTGCGCCACTGGCCGGCAAGACCGGCGCGACGATCATGCTGCAACCGTATCCGCAGGCTGACGCGTCGCAGATCGACGAAGGCGCGGAAGCCTGGATGGAGCAATTGAAAGCACTGGTCGACGCCACCCGCAACCTGCGCGGAGAGATGTCGCTGGCGCCGTCGCTGCGCGTACCGCTGATCGTCGAGCCAAGCAATGATGGCGAGCGCGCCGGCCTGGCGGTGTTCGCACCGTACATCCAGCTGCTGGGCAAACTGGCCGAAGTGCAGATCGTCGACGCGCTGCCGGAATCGCCGGCCGCCGTGTCGATCGTTGGCACCACGAAGCTGATGCTCAAGGTCGAGATCGACGTCGCCGCCGAACGCGAACGCCTGTCGAAAGAGATCGCGCGCGTGGCCGGCGAAATCGCCAAGGCCAATGGCAAGCTGTCGAACGAGAGTTTCGTGGCGCGTGCACCGGCTGCGGTGGTGGCGCAGGAGCAGGAACGTGTCGCTAACTTCTCGGCCACGTTGGTTAAGATGAAGGAACAGCTGGAGAAGCTGGCGGCGGCATAAAGCTGTCGAGGGTTGGCGGGTAGATCAGCCCGCTCTCCCACCGATCAAAGTTGCACCAAGCACGTCGTTCCCGCGGAGGCGGGAACCCAAGTTTGCCAGCGTATCGATGATGCCAGCAGCACTTGGGTTCCCGCCTGCGCGGGAACGACGTTTTACATGGCGGGCCACAAGCTTGCGCGACACTTGTCACATAAACTGCTTGCCGACCATGTGACAAGTGTCGCATAATCACCTCCACGTACAAGGAGGCACCATGACCGCAGCGATTCCATCACCGACTGAACTATGCCTGCTCAAGGCGCTGTGGCGCGACGCGCCGCTGAGCGCACGCGACCTGCATGCGCAGGTCGAGGACGAACTGGGCTGGTCATTCTCGTCCACCCGCAAGACCCTCGAACGGATGCTCGACAAAGGTATGGTCGCGCCAGAGGCCGGCCCCGGCGCGCAGGTCTATCGCCCGCTGCTGGAAAAGGTCGGCACACTGGCCGCGTTCGCGCGTGACTTCAGCCGGCGCGTGATGGAAATGGATACGCCGCTGGCCGCGTCGATGTTCACCGGCAGCAAGCTGGTCGACGAGGCCGAACTGGAACGCCTCGACAGCCTGCTGCAGGACTGGCCGGACGACGAGGCATGATGGCCGAACCGTGGTTGCTGGCGCGCTTTGCCGCTGCCTGCGGGGGCAGCGTGGTGCTGGCGTGGACGCTGTCGCTGCTGTTGCGGCGCGCCGCCCGGCGCTGGCCCGCGCTGCTGGTGCATCGCAGCGTATGGCTGTGCGCGCAGGGCGCGGTGGCGCTGGTGTTTGCGCTTGCCCTGGCGCCGCTGCCGCGCAGCGCCATTGCGCCGGCGCTCGTGCTGCCTGCGCCGGCGAGCGAGAGCATGCCGGTAGGCGAGTCCGCCGTGCCGGCGCCGCTGACGCAAAGCCTCCCCGCGTTGGCGCCAGCGCCGGTGCATGACCGGTTCGATACGCTGTGGCCCTTGTTGCCCGCCGCCTGGCTGGCGGTCTACCTGGCCGGCCTGGGCTGGCACATAGCGCGGCGCCTGCGCGCGCATGCTCGCTGGCGGGTGCTGCTGCGCCAGACGCGCGTCGTCGATGCTGCCGCGTTGCGCGCCTGGCCCGGCATGACGCCGGCCCAGCGCGCCCGCATCGAAGGGCGCCTGACGGTGCGCACGGTCGATCTGCCGGTCTCGCCCATGCTGCACGGCCTGCGGCGCCCATGCCTGCTGCTGCCGGCGCACGTGTCGGCGCTCGACATCCGGCAGCAGCAGCTGATCGTCGAGCATGAGCTGACGCACTGGCGCCGCGCTGATCCGTTGTGGCTCGCGATCTCTGGCGTGCTCGCGCTGCTGTTCTGGTTCAACCGGCCCTACCGTCGCCTGGATGGCGCGCTGCGCGAAGCGGTGGAACTGGGCTGCGACGATGCCGTGCTTGCCGGCGCGTCAGGCAGCGAGCGCCAGGGCTATGCCGGCGCGCTGGTGGCGCAGCTGCGCATGCAGGCCGGCGCGCAGCCCGGCGTAGCATTCGGCCAGCTGGGCGTCGCCGGCCGCGTGCAGCGGATGCGCGCCGCGCGTCCACCGCGCCTGTCAAGGCAAGGCCGCCTGCTCGCTGGCGCCGGCGTCGCCGCGCTCGCGCTGCTCGGCGCGGCGTTGCAGCCGGCGTTCTCGTCCAGCGTGCCGGCGCTGTCTGCAACGCCATCGGCACCGCCACGCGCGTTGCCCGCGACGTTGCAAGATGGGTGGCGCTATCCGCTGGACCAGCCGCGCATCACGAGCCTGTACGGCGTCGTCAGTCGCAGCGTGCCAAAGGGCCACCACGGCATCGACCTGGCGGCGCCGCGCGGCACGCCGGTGCGGGCGGTCGCCGCCGGCACCGTGCTGGAAGCGGCCTTCGATGCGGCCTGGGGCCACTATGTGCGCATCGATCATGGCGGCGACATCAGTTCGCTGCTGATCCACCTCGAGCGCATCGACGTGGCGCCCGGCCAGCGCGTCAAGGCCGGCGAGCTGCTTGGCGCCTCGGGCGCCAGCGGCAAGGCCACCGGGCCGCACCTGCACCTCGAATACTGGGAGGGCTGGCAGCGCCTCGATCCCGTGAAAATGCTGCCCGACCTGCTGCAGCACGCCACCAGCAAGGCCATCGCCCGCCGCGCGGCGCAAGGCAATCCCGTCCCCACCGACCGGTAAGACATCCATGCGAATCATCCGAAACGGCAGCGCCTGCGCGCTGCTGCTGGCGGCGCACGCCTCAAGCGGCAGTGCGCAGGCCCAATCCGCCCCTGAACCCATGCAGCAGGTGGTGATCAAGGCCGACGCCGACACCTTGCGCACGCAGGCCACGACCACCGCGATCGTGATCCGGCGCGACGAGATCGTGCGCCATGGCGACGCGAGCCTGGCCGATGTGCTCAAGCGCCAGAGCGGCATCACGCTCGGCGGCAGCCCCGGCGGACCAGCAACCATCCGCATGCGCGGCATGGGCGGCGACCATGTCGCCATCCTGCTCGACGGCGTGCCGGCACCGGGCGGCTTTTCGCTCGAGTCGCTCGACCCCGACCTGATCGAGCGCATCGAGATCGGGCGCGTGGCCACCGCCGACACCAGCAGCCAGGCCATCGCCGGCACCATCAACGTTGTCCTGCGCCGCGCCAGCCCGGGTGCGAACGAGATCAAGGCCGGCAGCGCGCTGATTGACGGTTATGCAGCGCCCCAACTGCTGGCCCAGCACAGCAGCGCGCAGGGTCCGCTGGCGTATTCGCTGACTGCGACGCTGCGACGCAACCGCAATCCGATTCATGCGACCACGCGCGAAGAGGGCCTCCACCCCGCCCTGCTGCGCCACACCGACTGGTTCGACCACCAGGTCGAAGACGTGCTGGAACTGGCGCCGCGCCTGACCTGGCAGCCGAACAGCCGCGACAGCATCACCTCGCAAGGCTATCTGCGCCAGCGCCGCATCGACAACGCCAAGCGCGAAATCGAGACCACTGTTGTCGGCAGCCCGACCGCTTATCCGCGCGCCGACCAGCGTTACCGGGCCGACGCGCGCCACGCCTATGTCGACCTGGCATGGAACCGCAAGCTCGACGCCGGCGCGCGCCTGGCGCTCAAGGTGTCAAGCTTTTACACGCAGCGCGAAGCCGACTTCTTCTATCGCGGCCGCACTATGCAAGACACGCTGCTGCGCACGAACACGGTCGCTTCCGGGCCGCTCGAACGCGAGTGGACCGCCAACGGCAGCTGGCGCCGCCCGCTGGGGCGCAGCCACACGCTGGCCGCCGGCTGGGAAACCGGCCGCAAGACGCGCCACGAATACCGGCGCGAACGCCAGGTCGACGGCAGCGGCCTGCTGCTACTGGCCAGCGGCGAGGATTACCGTGCACAGGTCGCGCGCAGCGCCTTCTTCGTCCAGGACGAATGGGACATCGGCCCGGCCTGGTCGGCCTATCTCGGCCTGCGCCGCGAAGACCTGCGCACGACCGGCCAGGGCAATGCGGCGGCGCCGGTGGACGTCGATGCCGGCGCCTGGAGCCCGATCTTCCAGACCCTGTACCGACCCGCGCGGCCGGACGGCGACACGGGGCCGCGTGACGGGTTCCGCCTGGCCGTGAGCCGCACCTACAAGGCGCCGAACATCGTCCAGCTGATGCCCCGCCGCTACACGGTCGACAACAACAACAGCGCCACCAATCCGGACCAGCAGGGTAATCCAGGCCTGCGGCCGGAACTCGCTCTCGGCGTCGACGTGGCCTGGGAGCGCACTTTCGGCAAGAACGGATTGACCAGCGTGAGCGCGTTCCACAAACGCATCCGCGACATCACGGTCACCGACATCTCGCAGAGTCTGGGCGTGTGGACGGCGACGCCGGTCAATGCGGGCAAGGCGACCGTGCGCGGCATCGAATTCGAAGCCAAGGCCACGATCGGCCGGCTGGCGGTCCGCGTCAACCTGGCGCGCAACTGGTCACGCATCGACAGCGTACCCAGGCCAGATAACCGTATCGCGGGGCAGCCGCTCGGCAGCGGCAACGTCGGGCTGGATTACACTGCGGCGAACAGGGCGATCGACGTCGGCGGCAGCTATACGTTCACAGGTCGCATCGCCAACCGCAGCAGCGCATGGATCGTCGATACTGAAGGCGCGCAACGCCAACTCGACCTTTACGCGCTGTGGAAGCGCAATGCGACGTCGCGACTGCGACTGTCGGTCTCGGACCTGCTGCAACAAGACCTTCTCGAACGGCGCACGTTCGAAGGCAACGCGCCGTTGATCCGCGCAACGACGTATCGGGTGCGCGCAACCTGGCGCCTGGTGTGGGAACAGACCCTGTAGAAGATGGCAGCAATCACGATGGAAAGCACCGCATGACGACTCATCTCCCCGACCGGCTGTCCGCCCAACGCAACGTCGGCATCGACTGCCTGCGCGGCCTGGCGATCCTGCTCGTGATCGTGCACCACCTTGCCCTGCCGTTTTGCCTGCCGCTAAGGCCGAGCCTGCTGGGCGAGTGGCTGCCCAGACGCCTGCTCGACGCCATCAGCTTCAATGGCTACGAAGCGGTCTTCATCTTCTTCACGCTGTCGGGTTTTCTGATCACGCTGCGCATCGTCGAGCGCGATGGCGACCTCCAGCGCGTCAACCTGCGCCGCTTCTACCGCGCCCGCGTGCGGCGCATCCTGCCCTTGCTCGGCCTGGCCCTGGCGCTGCTCTCGCTGCTGGCCGTGTGCCAGGTGCCGGGCTTTGCGCCCGAGTCCGACCGGCAGTCGCTGGCCGGCCTGCTCGGCTCGGCGCTGACGTTCACCTTCAACTGGTACGAAGGCCGTACCGGCTGGGCGCCGGCAGGCTGGGACGTCCTGTGGTCGCTGTCGATCGAGGAAGTGTTCTACGTCGGCTTTCCGTTGCTGTGCCTGTGGCTGCCGCGCCGGGTGCTGATCGGCATGCTGGTGTTGCTGGCGCTGGGCTTGCAACCGTTGCGCGCGCTGGTGCCGATGAGCGACGAGGTGTGGTGGGAAAAGGCGTACCTGCCCGGGATGGCGGCGCTGGCCTGGGGCGTGCTCACGGCGCTGCTGGCGGCCCGCTGGCGCCCAGGCGCACGCGCTGCGCGCATCCTGGGCCTGGCCGGCGCGGGCAGCCTCGTGCTGGTGCTGGGCTGGTCCGACATCGTCTACCGGCACCTGTTCAAGGCGAACCTCTACTTCATCTGCATCGGCGCCTGCCTGCTGCTGCTCGCCTTTCACACGCAGCCGCCAGCGCCGCGCCGTGGCCTCGGGTGGCTCGCGCGCATGGGCAGCCTGAGCTACGAGCTGTACCTGTTCCACATGTTCATCGTGCTCGGTACCGAGTCGCTGTACAGGTCATTGTTGGGCAACGTGCAGACCTGGACCTTTGTCGTCTACCTGCCGGTGCTGGGGTGCTGCTACGCGCTGGCGCACCTGCTCGAACGCGGGGCGATGCGCCTGGGTTTGCAGCGTCCTGCATCGGTAGCCGCGTCGTCCGTCAAAGGCGTGTGATGCGACTGCGCACCCGTTGGCTGTCGATCCTGCCCGCGATGGTAGCGGGCTATCTCCTGACCGTCGCGATCTGGGCATGGGCGACGTTCGATACGGCCATGGCGCACACGCTTGCGCTCGCCGATGGGCCCCTGTCGGCGCGGCAGACGCAGATCCTGCTGCGCGTCGAAGATCCTGTCTTCACCACACACCACGGCGTGAGCCTGGCGAGCGGCCAGGGCTTCGCGACGATCTCGGGCGCGGTCGCGCGCGACGTCTATCTGGATGGCGCGGATCTTGGCGGCGCTGGCGGCGCGCTGCAGGCGCTGTACCGCAGTGTGTTCGCGTGCTGCAAACGGATCGATCTCGGCCGCGATGTGATGGCGGTGGTACTCGACGCCAGGCTGTCCAAGGCGCGGCAACTGGCGCTGTACGCGAACCGGGTGTATATGGGAACGCACGAGGGCCGCCAAGTCAGGGGCTTGCCGGCGGCTTCTCGAGCCTATCTCGGCAAGCCGTTGAACCGGACGAGCGACGAGGAATTCATTGGCCTCGTCGCCATGATCAAAGCGCCCAACGCCTATCACCCGGTGCGGCAACCGGCTGCCTACACGGAGCGCGTGGCGCGGGTGCATGCGCTGGTGCGCGGCAGGTGCCAGGCGCAGGGCTGGTTCGATACGACACTGGGGCAGTGCGGCCCATGATCACTTCAACCCATGCCACCAGCGCCCGCCGGCATGCGGCGCTGTCAGGTCCAGCGCCTCGCCCATCTCCGGCGTCGTCAGCTTGACCCCGCGCTCGTCGGCCAGCTTCTCGATGCGGTCGAACGGTTCCTGCCAGCGGTGCAGGCCCAGGTCGAACGTCCCGTTATGCATCGGCAGCAGCCAGCCGGCGTTCAGGTCGACAAAGGCCTGCAGCGTTTCTTCGGGCTGCATGTGGATGTCGGGCCAGCGCTTGTCGTAGGCGCCGGTTTCCAGCAGCGCCACGTCGAATGGCCCGTACTTGGCGCCGATCTCCTTGAAGCCCTTGAAGTAACCGGTGTCGCCGCTGAAGAACAGGCGCAGGTCGGCATGCTGGATCACCCACGACGCCCACAGCGTCGAATTGGTGTCGTGCGGTCCACGTCCCGAGAAGTGCTGGGCCGGTGTGGCGACAAAACGCACGCCGTCGATCTCGGCGCTCTGCCACCAGTCGAACTGGCGTACCTTCGCGGCATCGATGCCCCAGTCGATCAGCCGGTCGCCCACGCCCAGCGGCGCAAGGAACACCGCCGTCTTCGCGGCCAGCGCCTTCACGGCCGCATGATCGAGATGGTCGTAGTGGTCATGCGACAGGATCACGGCCTTGATCGGCGGGAGCTCGTCGATGGAAATCGGCGGCGCGTGAAAGCGCGCCGGGCCGAACCACTGCACGGGTGAGGCGCGTTCGGAAAAGACCGGGTCGGTCAGGTAGAACGCGCCCGCGAGCTTGATCAGCATCGTCGAGTGGCCCAGGCGGTACAGCGTGTTGTCGGGCGCGGCCAGCAGCGCGGCGCGGGTCAGCGGCTGCACGGGCACGGCCTGCTGCGGCGTGGTGCCGGCAGGTTTATCGAACAGGAAGATCCACCACAGCTTGGCCATGTCGCCAAGGCTCGCCTTGTGCATGGGTACAGGATTGCGGAATTTGCCGTCGTGGTACTGGGGCGAGGTTGGCGTGGTGGTCGTGGCCGAGACGGAGGTGCAGATAGCCATGGCGAGGGCTCCCAGGAAAATGATGCCGATGAGTAGGCGCATAGATGGTCGATTCGTTAAAAGTACACTACACAGTGTAGTATCTAACTTTGAGAAAGTAAACTACCGAGTGTAAAATTCTCATATGACCGAACCCACCCGCCTCACCGACCGAAAACGCAGCGCCATCCTCGCCGCCGCCGCCGAGCAGTTTCGCGTGCATGGCTACGAGACGGCCAGCATGGATGGCATCGCGGCCCTGGCCGGCGTGTCCAAGCGCACCGTCTACAACCACTTCGCCAGCAAGGAAGAGCTGTTCGGCGAAACCGTGATGACGATGTTCGAGAGCAGCGCGGGCCAGCTCGAACTGGGCTACCAGAGTGAGCGCAGCCTGCGCGAGCAGTTGCTTGAATTGATGGCGTTGAAGATGCGCACGCTGGCCGATCCGGATTTTCTGGCACTGGCGCGGGTGGCGATCGGCGAGGCGATCCACGCGCCGGAACGCACGCTGCCGGTGATCGCGCGCCTGGGTGAGCGCGAAGAAGGCGTGACGACCTGGATCCGGGCGGCGCAGGCCGACGGCCGGCTCAAGGCGGGCGACCCGTCGTTTGCCGCGACCGTGCTGCAGGGGCAGATAAAGACGTTCGCGTTCTGGCCGCAGATCGCGATGGGCGCGGTGCCGTTGAACGCCGCCGAGCAGGCGCGCGTGATCGATGCGGCGGTGTCGATGTTCCTGTCGTATTTTGCGGTGGACTGACAGCCGCCGAAGATATCGCCCTGCCTGAACATCGGCAGGGCATTGCCCGGATTACTTGACGACTGCGTCACGGGGTACGGCGGCTTCTTGCTTGCGCAACGCATCGGCCCGCCCTTCCCAGTAATGCGCATTCTTGATCCCGAGCGCGACCGGATCGAACTCGGGTTCCTTGCCGGCCTTTTTCTGCGCCTCGTAGTCGTTCAGGCACTTGAAGGCGGTATTGCGCATCAGGACGATCGCGACGATGTTCAGCCACGCCATCAGGCCCACGCCGATGTCGCCCAGGCCCCAGGCCACGTCGGCGGTCTTGACCGCGCCGTAGATCGTGGCCGAGACGATGCACAGCTTGAGCACGAAGCCGAGCCACGGATGGCGGCCATGGCGGTCCATCCAGGCGATGTTGGTCTCGGCGATGTAGTAGTAGGCCACGATGGTGGTGAAGGCGAAGAACAGCAGCGCGATCGCGACGAACAGCGCGCCGAAGCCCGGCATCACGTTCTCGAGCGCGGTCTGCACATAGCCGGGGCCGGAGGCCACACCTTGCACGCCGATGAAGCGCGCGGTGCCGTCGGCATTCTCGACGTTGTACTGGCCCGTCACCAGCAGCATGAAGGCGGTGGCCGAACATACGAACAGCGTGTCGATGTACACCGAGAAGCCCTGCACCAGGCCCTGCTTGGCCGGATGGCTCACTTCGGCCGCCGACGAGGCATGCGGACCGGTGCCCTGCCCGGCTTCGTTCGAATAGATGCCGCGCTTGACGCCCCACTGGATCGCCACGCCGAGCATCGCGCCGAAGCCGGCGTCGAGGCCGAAGGCCGAGCTGACGATCAGGCGCAGCACGCCTGGCAGGGCTTCAAGGTTCATCGCCACCACGACCACGGCCACGAGGATGTAGGCTGCGGCCATGAACGGCACCACGATTTCGGCGAAATGGGCAATGCGCTTGACGCCGCCGAAGATGATCGCGGCCAGCACCACGGCCAGGCCAATGCCGGTGTAGAGCGGATCGATGCCGGCGGCGGTCTTGAGGCCTTCGGCGATCGAGTTGGCCTGCACGCCCGGCAGCAGGAGGCCGGTGGCGAACAGCGTGGCGATGGCGAAGGTCCACGCATAGCGCTTCATGCCCAGGCCCTTCTCGATATAGAAGGCCGGGCCGCCGCGGTACTGGTTGCCGATCTGCTCCTTGTAGACCTGGCCCAGGGTCGACTCGACGAAGGCCGAGCTGGCGCCGAGGAAGGCCACGGCCCACATCCAGAACACCGCGCCCGGACCGCCAAAGGTGATGGCGGTGGCCACGCCGGCGATATTGCCGGTGCCGACCCGGCCGGCCAGCGTCATCGCCAGTGCCTGGAACGACGACACGCCCTGCTCCGAGCTCTTACCTTCGCGCATCAGGCGCAGCATCTCGCGCAGGTGACGCACCTGCAGGAAGCGGCCGCGGATCGAGAAGTACAGACCGGCCCCGAGGCACAGGGCGATCATGATGGGGCTCCAGATGACACCGTTGACGGCGTTGACCAGGTCGAGCATGGTGGTGGTTCTCCTGCGTTGGCTAGAATAAAAATTTGATTGGCAGTCTTCCGCCAGGAAGTGGCACAAGTTACATGATTCCAAGAGGAATTCCCACCGTTTTTTCGGCCCCACCGTGGCGCTTTCCCGACTGAGCCAAGATGGACAGAAAACGGGTGCTGCCGGTGCACGCGTGCTCCGCTGCGCACCAATAGCTGGCAATCTAGAGCGCGATGAACATGGTAGGATCGCAACATGGACCGACGAAGCGATTACAAGACCTCCCTCCTCATTGACGCCGTGCTGCACGACGTGTCGATCGAGGCCCGCCCTGCGGCGCGCGAACTGGCCACGCTCGGCGTGCCCATCGAGGTGAGCCTGCGCGTGTTGACGCGGCCGGCCGAGCGGCGCCACCAGGTCACGCCGGACGACCTGCGCAACGCCCCTTAGCCGCCCCGCCGCGCCGCGCCGCGCAATTTGGAAGGCATCCTCGGGTTTTGCGCCGTTACGCCGGCGATGCGGTAGGCTACACTCTGCCGTACCTACAACAACACTGGAGACAACACCATGCGCCAAATGATCCAAGCAAGCTTGATCGCCGCCGCCATGCTCGCCGTGCCCGCCGCCGCCTGGGCGCAGGCCACCTCGCCTGTCGGCACCTGGAAGACCATCGATGACAAGACCGGCAAGCCGAAGGCGCTGGTGCGGATCACCGAAGAAGGCGGCGTCCTGACCGGCAAGATCGAAAAGCTGTTCCGCGCGCCGTCCGAAGAACAGAATCCGCTGTGCGCGAAGTGCAGCGACACGCGCAAGGACCAGCCGATCATCGGCATGACCATCCTGTCGGGCCTGAAAAAAGAAGGCAGCGACTACACCGGCGGCGAAATCCTCGACCCGGCCGCCGGCAAGACCTATAAAAGCAAGGCCACGCTGGTCGACAACGGCAACAAGCTCGAAGTGCGCGGCTACATCGGCGCCCCGATGTTCGGGCGCACCCAGACCTGGCAGCGCGAGCAGTAACCATTACCACGGCCCGGCGACGGGCCGTTTTCACTTTTCATGACACCGAACCTCGCTTACCTCTATCTGGGCTTTGCCATCGTCGCCGAGGTCATCGGCACCACGGCCCTCAAGGCCTCCGACAGTTTTACCCGCCCCGTCCCCAGCCTGATCACGGTCGGCTGCTACGCCCTGTCGTTCTACCTGCTGACCTTCAGCCTGCGCGTGCTGCCGACGGGGATTGCCTACGCAATCTGGTCGGGCGTGGGCATCGTGCTGATCTCGCTCGTGAGCTGGTTGTACTTCAAGCAAAGCCTCGACCTGGCGGCCATCGCCGGGCTGGCGCTGATCGTCGTCGGCGTGCTGGTGATTAACCTGTTTTCGAAGAGCGTCGGCCACTGATTGATCCGATGCGCGCGCTGCCCGGGGAGTGGGCTGTGCTATCGTCCGCATGCATGTCAACCGCGGTGTGCTGCCGCACGTTACATCCCACCCATTCCCGATCATCGCTGCCATGAACTCCACCCCCGTCACGCGTACCGCACGCCCCGTTTTTCGCGGGCGCGAAATGCGCGTGCTGCGGCTGCTGAGCATGGCGGCGGGCGTGTTCGCCATTCTGCTGCCGGCCGCGCTGCTGGCGTCGACGGCGCACGGCATCCCGGACTGGATCGAGCCGTACATCGTGCTGATGGGCGTGGCTCTGGGCTCGGGCGGGTACTTCCTGGTGGCGATGGCCGGGCATCGCATGGGGCGCGACGCCATGCTGCGCTCGTTCGCGGCGCTGCTGCTGATGGTGCCGTTCGGCGCCAGCGGCATCGTCATCTGGCACGGCAGCAATATGCTGATGGTCTACCTGTGCACATTCTTTTTGATGCACACAATCCTGCTGTACTGCAGTTTCATCTATCCGCTGATGCACGTGCCGCAGCCAAAGACGCCGCCCCGCCGTGGCAAGACGGTCGCCTGGAACCAGCTGAGCCGGCCGCGCCAGAACGACGACAACTACAGCCAGCCGGCGTCTCGCGCCAACCGGTAGGCTTCGACGCGGTTGCCGGCGCCGAGCTTGCTGATCGCCTCGGACAGGTAATTGCGCACCGTGCCTTCCGACAGATGCACCTGGCGCGCGATCTCGCCGCTGCTGCGCCCTTCTCCCGCCAGCCGCAACACCTGCCGTTCGCGTTCGGTCAGCGGATCGCTGCCGCTGCACCAGCTTTCCAACGCCAGTTCGGGTGCGATCGCCCGGCCGCCGCCATGCACGACGCGGATCGCCGCCGCCAGCGCGTCGACCGGCGCATCCTTCAACAGATAGCCGCGCACGCCGGCCTCCATCGCGCGGCGCAGGTAGCCACTGCGCGCGAAGGTTGTCACCACCACCACGCGGCACGCCAGCTTGCGCGCGACGAGGCCCTGCGCCAGTTCGAGGCCCGTCATGTGCGGCATCTCGATATCGGTCAGCACGATGTCGGGCGTCAGGCGCTCGCACAGCGCCAGTGCTTCGCGCCCGTCCGCTGCGCCGCCCACCACCTCGAAATCGGGCTCGAGCCGCAGCAAGGCGCTGAGCGCACCCAGCACCAGCGTCTGGTCTTCGGCGATCACGATGCGGATCATGCGGATGCGCCCGCCGGGACGTGCAATTCGAGCGCCAGGCCGGCGCCGGCCTGCAGCGACAGCCGTCCGCCCAGCGCCGCGACCCGTTCGCGCATGCCTGCCAGGCCGTTGCCGGGCTGCAGGCCGTCGGTGCTGCGCAGCGTGCCGTCGTCGAGCACGCGCAGTACGGCATGTGCCAGGCCGCCCTGCTGCTCTTGCACCAGGCTCAGGGTGCAGCGCGACGCGCCCGCATGGCGCACGATATTCGTCACCGCTTCGCGCACGGCCAGCGCCACCACGTGTTCGGCCGCCGGCGCCAGGTCGATGCGCTCGACGCGCTCGTCGAAGATCACGTCGGCCGCGAGCAGGCTGGCGCGGGCGCTGGCCAGCGCCTGCACCAGGCCGCTCTGGCGAAAGCCCGTGACGGCCGCCCGCACTTCGGCCAGTGCTTCGCGCGCATTGGTTTCGATGTCGGCGATTTCGCGCTCGCACGCAGGCAAGTCGCGCCGCGCCAGCTTGCGCGCCAGTTCGGCCTTCAGCGCGATCATCGACAGCGAGTGGCCGAGCAGGTCGTGCAGGTCGCGCGAGATGCGTTCGCGCTCGGCGATGCGCGCCATGTGCTCGACTTCTTCCTGCTTGCGCATCAGCAGCGCGCGCGACGCCCGCAGCCGCGCATCCATGATGCACGACAGGCCCACCGGCACGCCGGCCATCAGGACCGGCATCAAGAACACCATCTGCATCTGCGGGATCAGCAGCGCCACGAGCGCCGCGCCGGCGATCACGGCCAGCATGCCGCCCACGGCGCGGGCGGTGCCGGGGATGCGGGCGCACATGGCGCAGGCAAAGATGAAGAAGCAGGCGGCGCCCGGATTGAAGCGCGCCCATGCGGCGCCGATCAGGCAGGTAACCACCACGCAGGCGTACACACGCCAGCCGCGCGGCCAGAAGCTGGCGCAGTACAGCGGCACGAACAGGACGATCGTGACCGCCAGCAGCACCGCCTCGAGCGCGCCTGGCGTCACATAGTAGAACTTCCAGAACAGGTAGCCCAGCGACAGCAGCCACATGTACTGCAGCTTGCCGTAGTCGGCCGGCATCCAGGGGCGGGCCAGCACCTGCCTGAGGGTCGTGGTCATGGTGGCTTTCTTGATGATTATTCTGCCAGCAGGCGCACGTCGGCGAGTTCGAAGCGGTACTCGCCCGGCTGTGGTCCGGCACTGAATGCTAGCATGGCGACCGCCGTCGGCTCGATGCCGGCGAACGCCGAGAACGGCACGCTGATCTCAGCCCATTCCTTGCCGGCGACGAACGGCACGCTGCTCGGCCGATTACTGGCGCCGCCCATCAGCATCACCTGATAGGTCTTGCCGTCGCCGCGCACCTTGAAGCGCACGACCTTGGCCGCGCTCAGGTCGACCGGATGCATCGGCGTCGTGCCTGGCATGAAGGCCACGCTCGACCAGGCGAACGGCAGGCCGGGCGCGACGCTGGCCTGCACCGCGAGCGGCACCTGGCCATCGGGCAAGGCCGGCAGCACATCGAGCTTGACGGTGGATTTGCCGCCGGCGAACTGATCGGTCGACGGCATCCAGCCGCTACCGAACGGGCTGCCGAGTTCCGCAGCGCTGAACTGGCTGATGCGGCCGTCTAGCGGCAAGCTCTGGCGCTTCGAGCCGCCCTGCTCCTGCGCGACCTGCTGCCGTTTCGCGTCGCGCAGGGTGCTCGCGCTCTGCCCGTCCTTCCATACCTCGACGATGCGGCGCGTGGCGGTGATGTCGCGTGTCGGGTCGCCCTCCACCAGCAGCAGGTCGGCCTTGCAGCCCTTGGCGATGCAGCCCCGCTGCCCGAGTTTGAACGCGGCCGCCGGCGCGCTCGTGGCGGCGGCCAGCGCGGCAGTCGGGCTCAAGCCCGCCTCCACCAGCGCGGCCAGTTCGCGGTGCATGCTGATGCCGTACAGCGTACCGGCATTGCCGGCATCGGTGCCGGCCAGGATCGGCACGCCCGCCTTGGCCATGGCCGCCGTGACGGCCTTGGGCGTGGCCAACAGTTGCGGCCGCACCGCCTGGCCGTAGCGCGCCTTGAGCGTGGCCGCGCCGTCACGTTCGACCAGGGCCGCCAGGCCGGCATCGCCCAGCAGGTCGTCGCCACGCACGCCGGCCATGCTTTCCAGGACGGTGAAGGTCGGGATCACGAAGGCGTTCTTGCGCCTGGCCAGCCTGGCCAGGCTCTCGACCGCAGCCGGATCGGGCGCGGCGCCGAGGAACAGGTGGACCAGGGCGTCGGCGCCGACGTCGAGTGCGGCGCGGGCGTCATGCTCGGTGCTCACGTGCACCACGGCCAGCTTGCCGCGCAGGTGCGCGGCATCGATCAGCGCTTTCGCGGTGGCGATGTCGAGCGAGTTCATTCTGGCGGTGCCCTGCCCGCCGCTTTCCAGCACGATCTTGATGAAGTCCGATCCTTCGGCGATGCGAGCGTCGACGAAGGCCTGCGCTTCGCCCGGGCGTGTCAAGGTCGGAATCGGCACGCCGAACTGGGTGCCGTGGCCGTTCGGCGCCGTGGCCAGGATGCCGGCCGAGAACAGGTCGGCGCGGCCGGCGTTCTGGCCGGCGCCCATGCTTCGCCTGGCCTCCTGCATGATCGGCACCGCAGTAAACATGTCGATCTGGGTCGTCACGCCGAACAGCACCGGCAGGTCGAATTGCTTGAAGGCGTGGGTGTGGGCGTCGATCAGGCCCGGCAGCAAGGTGCGGCCGGCGCCCCTGACGATGCGCGCGCCCGGCGGCACTGATCCGCGAAAGTCGGCATCGACGACGACGGCGCCATCGAACAGCACCGAGCGCCGCTCATGCACGGCCTTGCCGTCGAAGACGCGGACATCCTGGACCAGGGTGGCGGCGGCCAGCGCCAGGCAAGAGATGGACAGACCGGCGGCGGCAAATGCCGCTCGTGCGACGATGGTGGACATGGATTTCCTCACAGGTTGGTGTGAGATCAGTATGTCGGGCGCGCCGTCACGCTGGCAGAGGCGCTTGCCATCAATATGGGGTGACAACTGTCATGCACGGGTCGCCTCGACGTGCGCGCGACATTTGCATGACACATTCATGGCAAAACAATGACAAATCTGTCGCGCGCCAAGACACAAAGTTTGACCCGGAATATTGCCCGTGTGCTATCTTTGTGACATCGCCGTGTTGGCTGAATGATGCAATCGACCCCGTATGAGCCAGAACACCGCCACAGCCGGCTTGCCCCGCAAGGTATCACCATGACGATCCTGCGCCTTTTCTGCTTCGCCGCCGGCATGCTGGTGCTCGTCGCGCCAGCGATCGTGCTGCCGTCCGGCGCCATGATCCCGCATGCCGGCATGGCGGCGGCAACGCTGGTGTGCCTCGTGCTGGGCGCGTGCGGCTTCTTCATCACCGGCATGGCCGGCCACCTGCTGCGCCGCTCAGCGCTGCTGCGCACGCTCGCCGCCCTGCTGCTGGCCGTGCCGCTCGCCTTCTGCGCGGCGCTGCTGTGGCGTGGCGCAGCGCCTGCCCTCATGGGGGTGGCCGGCGCGCTGCTTGCGTTGACGCTGACGCTGTACGCCACGTTCGTGTATCCGGTACTGCGCACGCGTGTGCAAACGTTGCTGCGCTGGCGCGCTGCGCGGCAGCTGGTGTCGCTGCGCTAAGCTGGCGCTGTCAGCTGGCTGGATGCTGCCAGCTCTTGTAGACAAATTCCAGGCTGTGCCCATCCGGGTCGATCACGTTCGCCGCGTAGTAGCGCGGATCGTGATGCAGCCGCGCACCCGGCGCGCCATTGTCCGTCGCACCTGCCGCCATGGCTGCAGTCCAGGCAGCATCGACCTCTTGCTGGCTCTTGGCCACGAAGCCGATATGCAGGCCGGCGCCGGCATGCTCGCCCTGGCGCAGCCAGAAAAACATGCGGCCGCCAGCGCCGATGCCCTTCAGGTCGGGATGGCCGGGCGGGCCGTCCTTGCCGTCGTAGTCGAGGCGTTGCCCGATCCCGAGCGGGGCCAGGGCGGCGATATAGAACGCCAGCGACCGGTCGAGGTCGCGTACGGGCAAGAAGATGTGGTCAAGCATGGTGGGCTCCTGTTGTTCAGATCTGGTAACCGCCGCCGACCTCGATCGACTGCGCATTGACCCACGCCAGCTCGCCGCCAAGCAGGCTGGCGATCACGCTGGCGACGTCGCCTGCTTCGCCCACCCGGCCAAGCGCAGTTTGCGACGCCAGCAGGGCTTCGAATTCATCGTTCAGGCCGCCACCGAGGTCGGTACGGATCGCGCCGGGCGAGACGGCATTGACGCGGATGCGGCGCGGGCCGAATTCCTTGGCCATATAGCGCGTGAGCACATCGAGCGCGCCCTTGGCCGCCGCATACGGCGCCACGCCGGCCGTGGCCACGCGCGTGGTGGCGCTGGTGAGGTTGACGATGCCGGCGCCGTCGGCCAGCAGCGGCAGCAAGGTTTGCGTCAGGAAGAACGGCCCTTTCAGGTGCACATTCATCAAGCCGTCGAACTGGTCGGGCGTGACCTGCTCGATCGGACTATACAGGCCGTAGCCGGCATTGTGGACCAGGCCCTGCAGCCGGGCCGCGCCCCAGGTGGTGTCGAGGGCATCGCGCACTGCGACAGCGAAGGCATCGAAGCTTGTGGTGTCGCCCACGTCCAGTTGCAACGCCACGGCCTTGCCGCCTGCGGTGACGATCCGGCGCACGACGGCGTCGGCTGCCTCGGCCTGGTGTTTGTAGGTCAGGATGACGCCCATGCCGCGCCGCGCGCATTCGATGGCGGCGGCGGCGCCGATGCCGCGGCTCGCGCCAGTGATCAGGGTGATGTGGGTTGCTGTGGTCATGCGCTTGCTCCGTGTGGTGAAGGGATAGGAGCATGGTAGAGAGCGGCGTCGCGCGACGCCCACCGGATCCTGCCACAAACCTGCCCGATCCTGTCAATGGCTTGCGGTGCGTGGCCGGCTCTGTTCCAATGCGGCGATGGAACATCGACTGAACGAACTGCGGCGCCTGGCCGCCGGCGCCGCCAATCGGCGCACCGAAACCGGCATCCCCCGCGTGGCCATGGTCCAGGGCGCGATCCCCGAACACCAGCTCGCGGCGGTGTACGACCCGATGATCAACCTGATCCTCACGGGCAGCAAGTCGATGACGGTCGGCGCGCGCACGCTGCACTACGATCCGGCCACCTATTTCGTGATGTCGGTCGAGCTGCCCGCCGTGGGCCAGGTGCATCCGGCAGCAAGCGGCGAACCGTACCTGGCCGTGAGCCTGACGCTCGATGCGGCTGTGCTGGCGCCGCTGCTGGCCGACTTGCCCGAACCTGCTTTCGGCACGCGCGCCGACAGCGGCTTTTCAGTGGCCGCCGTCACGCCCGAATTGATGGACGCGTGGGTGCGCATGCTGCGCCTGATGCAGCAGCCGAACGACATCGCGGCGCTGGCGCCGGCGTATGAACGCGAGATCCTGTACCGCGTGCTGCAAGGGCCGCACGGCGCCATGCTGCGCGATACCGCCTCGCCCGACAGCGCCCTGGCTCGCGTGCAGCGCGCGATCGCCTGGATCCGGCAAGACTTCGCCAGCCCGCTGCGCATCGAGGCGCTGGCCGACAAGGTCGCGATGAGCGCATCGTCGTTTCACCGGCACTTCAAGGCGGTGACGGCCCTGAGTCCCTTGCAGTACCAGAAGCGGGTGCGGTTGATGCAGGCGCGCCAGCTCCTAGTGGCGCAGGGGGCGAACGTGACGACGGCGGCGTTCGAGGTGGGGTACGAGAGTGCGACGCAGTTCAGCCGCGAGTATGCGCGGATGTTCGGGATGGCGCCGGGGCGGGATGCGGCGCGGGTGCGGGGGGATTGATCAGGCGGTACGCGTCATTTCGCCAAAGCGTAGAACCCATAGCCGATGACACCAATAATGGCATAGATCCCGATGTAACCCGACCACATCATGAAGCGACCTTCCCAACTGCCCTCCCTGGCGAGCTTGGCGTAATAGCCCCAGGCATTGCCGGACTCATAGTCCTTGTTCTTGCGATGCTTGTAATCGATGATCTGATTCGGGATGCCGATGACGATCCCGAATACGCCCGCCATGGTTTTCAAGACGTCGATGTCGTCCATCCGTGTTTACCGTGATGACTTGGCGCTGGCCGGTTCCAGCAACCGGCTCGATGGCGCCAGCGCCAGCACAAGCAGCCAGCCCGCAAACGCCAACCCGCGATGCAGCGCGAAGAAGCACAAGCCGTACATGACCCATTGGGCCAGGCCGGCGGCAGGCAGGCCGAGCCCAGCGCTGTGGATCAGAGCCCCAGTGGAAAACGCCGCGAGCGCGCTCACCAGCGCGGCGAACCACCAGGTGTGTTCAAGTTTCGATGTCATCAATGCTATTCGTTAGTCTGCCAGCCTCGCAGTATATGACGATGATACCGCCGCAAAATTCGCACAAACTCACATCGCGGGACAATCAGAAGCGGGGGTGGTCGATTCAGGCGCGCCAGCTTTTGGTGTCGCAGCGCGCGAATGTAACGACGGCGACGTTTGAGGTGGAGTATGAGAGTGCGACCCAGTCCAGCCGCGAGTACAAGCGGAAGTTCTGGATGGCGCCGGGGCGGAATGCAGCGCAGGTTGCGGCGCGGACACGTGCCAGCTCGGATTGACGCGCGTACGGACGTCACAGTTCGCCATCATTGGCAAAGACTCGACGCACTTTGCTACGAGTCAGACAAGTGCTCAGCGCGACGTAACTAAAACAAGTCGCGAGCGTCTTACCCTGGAGCAGTACAGTGATCGGACTGCACTCGATACATTGCCGATTCCGGATTGCCGAGCCGAACAATGACGCAATAAATCGGTCCAGAAACGCGAATGGCCCACCGAAGTGGGCCATTCGAACTCTCTGGTTTCTGGGGGGAGGCTCGCGCCAACACGTCCCAGAACTCACAGGGAAATTATATACTTTTTCGCGGACGCGTACCATTTCTAACGCCACTTGGCTCGTATGGCTCTCACGTCACAACAAACGTCCGCCATCAGCGCCACACTCTCTCCTGCGCGGTTAGGAACGTATCTCAATGCTGCGGGTGCCACTTCAGGTCCTACTGCACTCGACATTTATGTCTGGAACGCGCTGATTTCTGGTGCCTTCTTCTCCACACTGCATGTTTGCGAGATCGTCATTCGCAAAGCAATTTCACACGCGTTGGAACTGAAGTACGGAGCCAACTGGCCTTGGGACCCCGGGTTCGAGCGCACGCTTTCCGAATGGTTCAGAAGAGAGTTGCAATCGGCCCGCAAGAGCAGCCCCCCTGGTTCTACAGGGAAGGTTATCGCCGAAATGACGTTCGGCTTTTGGTGCCACCTGTTCACCGCGCGGCACGACCAGCATATTTGGAATGCGCACCTGAATACCGTGTTTCCTTTTCTACCACTTCCTCTGAACGTGCCCGCAGCGCGAAAAATGCTGTTCGACGACATGGAAGCGCTGCGCGGTCTCCGCAATCGAATTGCACATCACGAGCCGATATTTGCTTATCCGCTAGCCTCACACCAAATGCGAATAGAACGCCTTATAAAACTGCGTTGCAGGCAAACAGCGCACTGGGTGTCAGGGTGGGAAATTGTTACCGCCACCCTGGCCGCTCGCCCATAGAGCCACGCAGTATATGGCAATGGCCTCGCCGCAAAAGCCGCACGAGGTCACCTCGCAGGCGCTTTCGCATCGGCCGGCTCTCACGCCGGCGGCAAGCTGTCCCACAGGTCGCCCGTTGGGCTGATGCGCGGCGCCGTCACGCCGAAGTGCTGGTACGCCAGCGGCGTGGCGATCCTGCCGCGCGGCGTGCGCTGCAGGTAACCCTGCTGGATCAGGAACGGCTCGAGCACGTCTTCGATCGTGTCGGCCGCTTCGCCGATGGCTGCGGCCAGGTTGCCGATGCCGACCGGGCCGCCGGCGAACTTGAACAGCACCGCCTCGAGCAGCTTGCGGTCCATGACGTCGAAGCCCACGCTGTCGACGTCGAGCATTTTCAATGCCCGGTCGGCGATGTCACGCGTGATCTCGCCATTGCCTTTCACCTGCGCGAAGTCGCGCACGCGGCGCAGCAGGCGGTTGGCGATACGCGGCGTGCCGCGGGCGCGCTTGGCCACTTCGCGCGCGCCTTCTTCGTCGATCGGCGCGACCAGCAACGCGGCGCTGCGCAGCACGATCTTGGTCAGTTCGGGGACGTTATAGAACTCCAGGCGCGCCACGATGCCGAAGCGGTCGCGCAGCGGATTGGTCAGCATGCCGGCGCGCGTGGTCGCACCCACCAGCGTGAACGGCTGCAGGTCGAGTTTTACCGAACGCGCCGCCGGGCCTTCGCCGATCATGATGTCGATCTGGTAGTCCTCGAGCGCCGGGTACAAAATTTCTTCGACCACGGGCGACAGGCGGTGGATCTCGTCGATGAACAGCACGTCGTTCGGTTCGAGATTGGTCAGCAGCGCGGCCAGGTCGCCCGGGCGCTCGAGCACGGGGCCCGAGGTCTGGCGCAGGTTCACGCCCATCTCGCGCGCGATGATGTGCGCCAGCGTCGTCTTGCCCAGGCCTGGTGGGCCGAACAGCAGCGTGTGGTCGAGCGCTTCGCGCCGGTTGCGCGCGGCGGTGATGAAAATCTCGAGCTGGTCGCGGATTTTCTCCTGGCCGACGTATTCGTCGAGCTGCTTGGGCCGCAGGGCGCGCTCGATCGCCTCTTCATTGGGCGAGGCCGGCGCGGCGTCGATCACGCGCTGTTCGGTGAAGTTGTCGGTCTGGATACTCATGGCTTATGCCTTCGAGAGCGCCTTGAGCGCAAATTTGATGCCGTCCGAAACGCTGGCGCCGGTTGGCATATTCTTGATCGCGAGCAGCGCTTCCTTGTCGGAATAACCCAGCGCGGCCAGCGCGTTGAGTACGTCGGTCTGCGTGTCGTCGCGCGGCACGCCGGCAACCATGCCGATGTCGGCGCCCAGTTTGCCTTTGAGCTCCAAGAGCAAGCGCTCGGCAGTCTTCTTGCCGATGCCGGGCACCTTGACCAGGCGCCCCGTCTCTTGCAGCGTGACAGCTTGCGACAGCTCGGCCACGGTCATGCCGGACAAAATTGACAGCGCCATGCGCGCGCCGACACCGGTAATCTTGATCAGCTGCCGGAACAGCGCGCGTTCGGATGCGCTGCCAAAGCCGAATAGCAGGTGCGCATCTTCGCGCACGGTCAGGTGCGTAAACAGCACGACTTTTTCGCCCGTGTGCGGCAGGTTGTAGAAGGTGCTCATGGGTACATCGACTTCATAGCCGACGCCATTGCAATCCACCAGCACGTGCGGCGGCGCTTTTTCGAGCAGGGTTCCGGAGAGACGACCGATCATCGGCAAGGTTCCTAGTTATGAGACGAGACGGCTGTTTTTCATGCGCAGCCCGATCATGTCGGGCGCGACGGCGCCTAGCAGCGCCAGGGTGTCGATCGTGTGGGCATGGCAGATCGCCACGCCGAGCGCATCGGCGGCGTCGCTGCCAGGCAATCCAGGCAGCTTGAGCAGGCGTGCGACCATGTCCTGCACCTGCGCCTTGGCCGCGCGGCCGGTGCCGACGACAGCTTGCTTGACCTGCACCGCCGTGTATTCGGCGACATCAAGATCGGCGCCGACGAGCGCCGTGATCGCCGCACCGCGCGCCTGGCCCAGCAGCAGGGTCGACTGCGGGTTGACGTTGACGAACACTTTTTCAATGGCCGAACAGGCAGGCTGGTAGGTGGCGATGATTTCGCTGACGCCGTGCAGAATGACTTTCAGGCGTGGCGGCAAGGCGCCCTCCAGCCCGGTCTTGATGGTGCCCGAAGCGATGTAGCGCAACTTCGCGCCGTGTTTTTCAATGACGCCGAACCCCGTCGTGCGCAGGCCCGGGTCGATGCCGAGAATAATCATGCGGGAATGTTACCCCGGCTGGGGGTGTTCGTGGGAAAAATACTGTGCAAAAACACAGGTGCCGGTGATTTTTGGATTACCAGGCCGATCATACGTGGATTGAACGCGTCGGCAGAAACCTGCCGCCCCTACGCTGCCGACGCGTTCGACGCCGCATGCAGGGTTGGCGGGTTCCCCGCCGACGCGTTCAACCAACCGTATCAATGACGGAAGTGACGCGTGCCCGTGTACAGCATCACGACGCCGCGCTCGTCGGCGGCATCGATCACTTCCTGGTCGCGCATCGAGCCGCCCGGGTGGATCACGCAGGTCGCGCCCGCATCGACAACGACGTCCAGGCCGTCACGGAACGGGAAGAACGCATCCGACGCCACGGCCGAGCCGGTCAGCGAGAGGCCGGCGTTCTGCGCCTTGATCGACGCGATGCGCGCCGAATCGATACGGCTCATCTGGCCGGCGCCGACGCCCAGCGTCATGCCGTTACCGCAGAACACGATCGCGTTCGACTTGACGAACTTGGCCACACGCCAGGCGAACATCAGGTCTTGCAGTTGCTGCGGCGATGGCTGCAGCTTGGAGACCACGCGCAGGTCTTCCATGCCGGCGTTCTTGGCATCGGGCGATTGCACCAGGAGGCCGCCGCCGACGCGCTTGACGTCGTAGTTGTTCTGGCCTGCGCCCAGGGCGATTTCCAGCAGACGCACGTTCTGCTTGGCCGCCATGATCTGGCGCGCTTCGGCCGTGAAGCTTGGCGCGATCAGCACTTCGACAAACAATTTCGCCAGCGCTTCGGCCGCCTTGCCGTCGACTTCGACGTTGAAGGCGATGATGCCGCCGAAGGCCGAGGTCGGATCGGTCTGCAGTGCGCGCGAGTAGGCGTCCAGCGCATCGACGCCGATCGCCACGCCGCACGGGTTGGCGTGCTTGACGATCACGCAGCCGGCCGACTGGCCCAGGCCGCCGAGCGACTTCACGCATTCCCAAGCCGCATCGGCATCGGCGATATTGTTGTACGACAGCTCTTTACCCTGCAGCTGGCGGTAGTTGGCCAGCGCGCCGTCGATCGTGATCAGGTCGCGGTAGAATGCGGCGCCCTGGTGCGGGTTTTCGCCATAGCGCATTTCCTGGACTTTTTCAAAGCCCATGTTCAGCGTGGCCGGGAAGTCCGAGCGGGTCGCGTGGGCGCGGTCGTCGCCCAGGCTGGTCAGGTAATTGGTGATCGCGCCGTCGTACTGGGCGGTGTGCGCGAACACTTTTTTGGCCAGGCGGAATTTGGTCTCGTAGCTGACCGGACCGGCGTCGCCGCCACTGCCCTTCATTTCAGCCAATACCACGCCGTAGTCGGCAGGGTCGACCACCACGACCACGTCGCGGTGGTTCTTGGCGGCCGAGCGCAGCATGGTCGGGCCACCGATGTCGATGTTCTCGATCGCATCGTCCAGCGAGCACTCTTCTTTGGCGACGGTTTGCTGGAACGGGTACAGATTGACCACGACCATGTCGATCTGCGGAATATTGTGCTCGGCCAGCTTGGCGACGTGCTCGGGGAAATCGCGACGGGCCAGGATGCCGCCGTGCACTTTCGGGTGCAGCGTCTTGACGCGGCCATCGAGCATTTCCGGGAAACCGGTGTAGTCGGCCACTTCCGTGACCGGCACGCCGTTTTCTTGCAGCAGCTTGGCGGTGCCGCCAGTAGACAGGATGTTCACGCCCAGCTGGTTCAGCGCGCGCGCGAAGTCGAGCACGCCGGTCTTGTCGGATACGGAAATGAGAGCTTGTTTGATCATGGTGAGGCCTATGGTTGAGAATTCCTGGCGCCGGGCACGGGACTGTGGGTCCTCGGCCGCGCGCAGGAAGCGCAGCCAAGGAAAAACGTTACCCCGCCACGCTTAGAGCAGCCCGTGCTCTTGCAGTTTTTTGCGTAATGTATTGCGATTGATGCCCAGCATCTGCGCGGCATGCGACTGGTTGCCGTCGGCGCGCGACATGACCACTTCGAGGACGGGCTTTTCGACGGTCAACACCATCATGTCGTAGATGTTGGTCGGTTTTTGCTCGCCGAGATCGTTGAAATAGTCTTCAAGACTCTTCTGGACGACTTCCTGGATACTTTCTTTGCTCATGTCTTCTGCTGCTTCATCCTGGTTGTGTGATTGCGGCGCCAGCTTGCTGCGCTGGCGCGGCGCGTCCCCAATTGTTCTTCTTGTTGCTTGCCGTGCTGGCCTGCTAGGCCGCGATGGCGTCCGCGGCGGGAGGCGCGGCAAGCGCGGGGCGGTATTGTAACCGCTCGCCATGGCGGTGTTGTGATTTCAAAAAGTCGTCCATTGCCGCAAGTTGCTCGGCGGTGGATTCCAGCAGGTTCATACGCTGACGGAATTCCTCGCCGTCCGGCAGATCCTGTACATACCAGCCGATGTGCTTGCGCGCCGTACGCACGCCGATGAACTCGCCGTAGAACGCGTAGTGCGCCGGCAAGTGCTCGTGCATCAATTCGCGCACCTCTTCCACCAGCGGCGCCGGCATGTGTTCCCCGGTGCGCAGATAGTGGTCGATCTCGCGGCAGATCCACGGCCGGCCCTGGGCGGCGCGACCGATCATCACGGCGTCCGCGCCCGTGTAGTCGAGCACGAACCTGGCCTTTTCGGGCGTGGTGATGTCACCGTTGGCCACCACCGGGATGCCGACCTCGGCCTTGACGGCGCGAATCGTGTCGTACTCGGCATCACCCTTGTAGCCGTCGGCGCGGGTACGGCCGTGCAGCGTAAGCATCTGGATACCGGCCTGCTCGGCCAGGCGCGCGATGCGCAGCGCGTTCTTGTTTTGCCGATCCCAACCGGTCCGGAACTTGAGCGTGACCGGCACATCGACGGCCTCGACCACCGCGTGCAGGATGCGCTCGACCAGGTCTTCGTGCTGCAACAGGGCCGAACCGCACCAGCTATTGCACACCTTCTTGACCGGGCAGCCCATATTGATGTCGATGATTTGCGCACCGCGCTCGACGTTGAACTTCGCGCAATCGGCGAGGTCTTTCGGATCGGCGCCGGCGATCTGCACCGCTTTCGGCTCCATCTCGCCCGCGTGGTCGATCCGGCGCGACGTCTTTTCGCTGGCCCACAGGCGCGGGTTGGACGCGGCCATCTCGGACACCGCATAGCCCGCGCCGAGCTGCTTGCACAGTTGCCGGAACGGACGGTCCGTCACGCCAGCCATTGGCGCGACAAAGACGTTATTACGCAAGAGATAGGGACCTATTTGCACGGACGAAAGACTCAAAAGCGACACGGGAACCTGCTATTTTACCTCAAGCGCTGCTCAAATTATCAGCACAATTTATGAAATTGTTGTGCGTGCGATATTGGCAGGGTGTGATAAAGGGAGTGGATAGCGCCGCAGCGACGCCGCCGGTCAAGGCAAATCGTCGAGAGCAACTTGCCGCAGATGATCGACTTCACCCCAGCTCAGCAGACGCATTTTGCCCTGCTCGACTGCGAAACGGTTGATGCTGGCGTTGTGCACCTTGAAGTCGCGCGGGGTGTCCAGCGCCAGCCCCAGCGCGGCCCGATAAGCACACTCAAGCACGCCGCCGTGCGCCACCAGCCCCAGCGTTTGTCCCGGGTGCCGCGCCGCATGGCTCGCGATCGCCGTGGTGACCCGGTCGAAGAAGGCACGGAACGATTCACCCTGGTTTTTGCCCGGCGGCAGAGTTGCATCGACATTACGCGCCTGCCAGGCTGCGAATTCCAACGGATAGCGCGCCGCGATCTCGCTGTAGAGCAAACCTTCGAATCCGCCATAACAGCGTTCGCGCAGTTGCGGGTCGACCTGCAGATCGGCCGTTACGCCGCGGGCGCGCAAGATCGCCTCGGCGGTTTGCCGTGCCCGGCCCAGGTCGCTGGACAGGACGTGGTCGATGCTCTCACTGGCCAGCGCCGCGCCGAGAAGCGCCGCCTGGCGCTCGCCTTCGGCATTGAGCGGGATATCGAGATGGCCTTGCAGCCGGCGTTCGGCATTCCAGGCGGTTTCGCCGTGGCGGATGAGCAGGATCGTGGTCGCGCCCTGGGGCGCCGTGGTCAGGGTCATGAGGTTATGGTGCCCGAACCTCGGGGCGATCGAATGGAAGCGCTATTTTGGCAGATCGGCGACGGCCTGGGGATTGAGCGCATACGTGCCGAAGATGTGCGCCTCATCCAGGATGTAGCCATGGATCGCCATGCGCGCCTCGAGGCCGGTGAAACGCCCGACCAGCGGCAGGCGCGGAATGTCGAGCGCATACAGCGTGAAGACGTAATGATGGACGCGCTCGTCGTTCCAGGGTGGACACGGGCCATCGTAGCCATAGAACTCGCCCGCCATGTCGGGGTCGCTCGCGAACCAGCCTGTATAGTCGTTGACGCCCTGGCGCAACTGGTGCTCGGTGCCGTTTTTTATCGCATGCGGCGCCAGTGGCCCGGGCTTGCCGTGGGGGGTGACCATATCGGAGAACATGCCTTCGGCCAGCGATTTGAGGCACACCGGGATATCGGCCAGCGTCCAGTGGAAGAAGTCCATGCGCGGCGCCGTCAGTGGCACCGTGCGCCCTTCGATATTGACGCGACGCGGGTCCATCGGCACGTCGGGGTCGTGGCAGATCAGCACCAGCGACTCGGTGCCGGGCGGCACGTCGTCCCAGGCGACGTGTGGATTGCGGTTGCTCGACAGCTTGACGTGCGTGTCAGGGGCGGCCACTGCGAACGCGCAGGCAGCGGGGATGTCGGCCCCGTTGGCAAATGAGTCACTCCAGATTCGCATATCCCCTCCCCGGCTATTCAGTCTGACCTTTGCGGCCAGCCGGGGTTTCAGCGCAATTTAGCGTGAAGTGCCGACCGGATCAAACCGCAGCCAGAATGTCACCGGCCCGTCGTTGATGAGCGAAACCTTCATGTCGGCGCCGAACACGCCGGTTTCCACCTGGCCGTGGCGCGCTTGCGCCTGGCGCACGGCGTAATCGAACAGGCGCCGTCCGTCCTCCGGCGCGGCAGCCGGTGTGAACGACGGGCGCGTGCCCGACTTGGTGTCGGCCGCCAGCGTGAACTGCGGCACCAGAAGCAAGCCGCCATTGACGTCGGCCAGGCTGCGGTTCATCTTGCCGGCCTCGTCCGAAAACACGCGGTAGCCCAGCAGCTTGGTCAGCAGCAGATCCGCTTCGCGCTCGGTGTCGCCTTTTTCGGCACACAGTAATACTAATAGGCCGGGACCGATGGCGCCGACGGTCGCCCCGTCGACGCGCACTGCCGCTTCGCTCACGCGTTGCAGCAATCCGATCATGCGAGCGTCACGCGCGCGAACTTGCGCTTGCCCACTTGCACGACGAGCGTGCCGGCCGCCACTTGCAGCGCTTTATCGGCCACGACGGCGCCGTCAATGCGCACGCCGCCCTGGTCGACCATGCGCATGGCTTCCGAGGTCGATGCGCACAGGCCGGCTTGCTTGAGCAGTTGCGCCACGCCGAGCGGGGCGCCCGAGAGCGCCACTTCCGGCACGTCGTCCGGGATGCCGCCCTTGGAACGGTTGACGAAGTCGGCCAGCGCATCGTCGGCCGCCTGGCCCGAGTGGAAGCGCGTGACGATTTCCTTGCCCAGCGCGACCTTGGCGTCGCGAGGATTGGCGCCGCCGTCGATCGTGGCCTTCAGCTGGGCGATGTCATCCAGCGAGCGGAACGACAGCAAATTGAAGTATTTCCACATCATGTCGTCCGAAATGCTCATCAGCTTGCCGAACATGGTGTTTGGTGCTTCGGTGATGCCGATGTAGTTGTTTTTCGACTTCGACATCTTCTCGACGCCATCGAGGCCTTCGAGCAGCGGCATGGTCAGGATGCACTGCGGCTCCTGGCCGTAGTCCTTCTGCAGTTCGCGGCCAACAAGCAAGTTGAATTTCTGGTCGGTTCCACCCAGCTCAAGGTCGGACTTTAAAGCGACCGAATCGTAGCCCTGCATCAGCGGATACAGGAACTCATGCACGGCAATCGGTGTCCCACTCTTGTAGCGCTTGGTGAAATCGTCGCGTTCCATCATGCGCGCCACGGTGTAGCGCGAGGCCAATTGAATCATGCCGCGCGCGCCGAGGGGGTCGCACCACTCGGAGTTGTAGCGCATTTCGGTACGGCTCGCGTCCAGCACCAGCGATGCCTGCCTGAAATACGTCATTGCGTTTTCTTCGACCTGCTCGCGGGTCAGTGGCGGCCGGGTTGCGTTGCGGCCCGACGGATCGCCGATCATCGATGTGAAGTCACCGATCAGAAAGATCACCTGGTGACCAAGATCTTGCAATTGACGCAACTTGTTCAGCACGACAGTGTGACCCAGGTGCAAGTCTGGCGCAGTCGGGTCCAGGCCCAGCTTGATACGCAGCGGTGTGCCGGTCTGTTCCGATCGCGCCAGTTTTTGCGCAAAATCGGCCTCGATCAACAGCTCGTCGACGCCCCGTTTCGCTATGGCGAGGGACTCGAGAACGTGGTCGGTCAGAGGAAGGCGATCAGGCGGTTTTACCATGGAGTTGCCACCAGGAACTGCAGTTGAAGTCATAAATTCGTGTAGGAAATTGGCTAAAGCGGTTGTAGGACCACATCTTTTGGTATAATTCACGATCCTGTTTTCGTTTCCCAAAAAAAACTTTGTTAAACGATATGAACATGGCCCTTGAAAGTTCAGCCGCAAATTTTAACTGATTGCATGAACCCTATACAGAAAATCACCCGTCAGACACTGCTGCAGCTGGTGCCGAAGACCCGCAAAGCCCGCGTATTGAGCGCCGGCGCCGTCTTCCTCAGCATGTGCGCCTTTGGCGCAGTAGGTGTCGCCCCGATCGCCAGCGATCCTTCCGACCTGCCCGTGACCTCGGTCGCGACGAACCTGGAATTGCCAAATCTGGCAGCCCAGATCGCCGCGCTCCAGCAAGACGAGCAGCAATTCATCCACGAAGAACGCATCCGCCGCGGCGATTCGCTCGGCTCGCTCTTCACCCGTCTCGGCATCGAAGATGCACAGGCGCAGAAATTTGTACGGTCGGACAAGCTGGCACGTCGCCTGCTGTCGCTCCAGACCGGCAAGCGTATTCAAGCTGAAACCGACGAAAATGGCCTGCTGCTGTCGATGCGCGCCACCGTCATCGACGGCAAGAGCGGCAATGCACGCACGATCAGCGTCGAGCGCAAGGGCGAAGCATTCGTCGCCCTCGAAGCGCCGGCCAAGCTCGAGCGTCGCGTCGAAATGCGCTCGCGCGACATCGCCTCGTCGCTGTATGCAGCCACCGACTCCAATGTCGATGGCGGCAGCCTGCCCGATTCGATCGTCGGCCAGATCATCGAGATGTTCTCGACCGATATCGACTTCCGCACCGACGTCAAGCGCGGCGACCGCTTCAATGTGGTCTACGAGACCTTCTGGCTCGATGGCGAACAAGTCAAGACCGGCCGCATCCTGGCTGGCGAGTTCGTCAACCGCGGCGTTGCCTACCAGTCGGTCTGGTACGAAGATCCGATCACCAAACAGGGCGGCTACTACACCCTGGACGGTAAAGCACTCAAGAAAGCCTTCCTGAAGTCGCCACTCGAATACTCACGTATTTCGTCGGGCTTCTCGATGCGCGTGCACCCGCTGTCGGGCAAATGGAAAGCCCACAAGGGCGTCGATTACGCCGCCTCCACCGGCACCCCGATTCGCGCCGTGGCCGATGCCACCGTCGACTTTGCCGGCAACGGCAATGGCTACGGCAATATGGTCGTGCTCAAGCACTGGTCGGCCTACAGCACCGCCTACGCGCACATGAGCCGTATCGCACCGGGCATGCGCAAGGGCAGCAAGATCAGCCAGGGCCAGGTCATCGGCTACGTCGGCTCGACCGGCTGGTCGACCGGCGCCCACCTGCACTATGAGTTCCGTGTTGCAGGCGTGGCCAAGGATCCGAACCAGTACAAGTCGCTGGCACAGCAACCGCTGAGCCAGGCTGAACTGGGTCGTTTCCGCATGGCTGCAGCTGAGATGAATCACCGCTTCTCGCTGCTGGGCCCGAGCGGCTCGGCCATGGCCGCCCGCTAACCTAGTGTCCTGAATCAGAGATTCGTTGAATAAATGCGGCGAGCGTCGCCCTGATACTGCGTCGCAAATGCGCGCAAGGCCCCGGCCTTGCTGTGCTTTGCTCCTTGTTTCAGGCCGACTTCGCCACATTTATTATTCAACGAACTTCCAATTCAGGACACTAGCCTCACGGTTGTCCCGACGCCCTCCGCTGCATGTCAATGCCGGAGGGCGTTTTCTTTTGCATGCCTGATTTTCTTATCACACCATGACCGAGACACCTTTTCTCTTCATCGGCCTGATGTCCGGCACCAGCCTCGACGGCGTCGATGGCGTGCTGGCCGACTTTTCGGGCGGCGCGATCCGCACCCTGGCCGCCGCCTTCACGCCCTTCCCCGCCGCGCTGAAGGACGAGTTGATGGCGCTGCAAGCGGCCAGCCACAACGAACTCGAGCGCGAGGCGCTGGCCGCCAATGCGCTGGCCCTGGCCTACGCTGACTGCGTGCGTTCACTGCTGCCGTCGAGTCCCGGCCCGGTCGCCGCCGTGGCCGTGCATGGCCAGACGATCCGTCACCGTCCCGAACTGGGCTTCACGCGCCAGACCAATAACCCGGCCTTGCTGGCGGAACTGACCGGCCTGGACGTGATCGCCGACTTTCGCAGCCGCGACGTCGCGGCCGGTGGCCAGGGCGCGCCGCTCGTGCCGGCCTTCCACGCTGCTGCCTTCGGCACGCCTGGCACGGCGCGCGTGGTGGTCAACATCGGCGGCATCGGCAATATCAGCGTGCTGCATGGCGACGGCCGTGTGACCGGGTTCGATACCGGCCCGGGCAATGTGTTGCTGGATCTGTGGATCGCGCGCCACCAAGGCCGAGCCTACGATGAGGATGGCGCCTGGGGCGCGAGCGGGACCGTCCACGCGCCGCTGCTGGCGGCGCTGCTCGACGAGCCATACTTCCGTCAGCCGGCGCCCAAGAGCACCGGACGCGACCTGTTCCATGAAGCCTGGCTCGATGCCAGGCTGGCAGGGTTCGGGGCGGTGGCGCCAGCGGACGTCCAGGCCACGCTCACGCGCTTGACCGCAGTGACGATCGCGCGCGCGATCCGCGACGATGGCATCGCCCCCGACGCGGTGTATGTCTGCGGCGGCGGCGCCTACAACGGCGCGCTGCTGCGCGCCATCAGCGCCGAACTCGATGGCGTGAAGGTGGCGTCGACGGCCGAACTGGGCGTTGCGCCGAACCGGGTCGAGGCGCTGGCGTTTGCCTGGCTGGGCTGGCGCTTTACCAACCGGGCGCCCGGCAACCTCCCGGCCGTGACGGGCGCACGCGGCCTTCGCGTGCTCGGTGCGTTGTACCCGGCGTAAACGTCAAACGGCCCGCTTGATGCGGGCCGTCGTGATTCCCCGGCATCCGCCGGGTATCGCTGCGCTGATTGCGCTGGTTGTGCCGATTACGCCGAGAACGACGAACCGCAACCGCAGGTCGACGTGGCGTTCGGATTCTTGATCACGAACTGCGCACCTTCGAGGTCATCCTTGTAATCGATCTCGGCGCCAACCAGGTACTGGTAGCTCATCGAGTCGATCAACAGCTGGACGCCTGCTTTTTCCATCGTCGTGTCATCTTCATTGATGATCTCGTCGAAGGTGAAGCCATACTGGAAACCCGAGCAGCCGCCGCCCTGCACGAACACGCGCAGCTTGAGGTCGGGGTTGCCTTCTTCCTCGATCAGCTGGGCCACTTTCTGTGCCGCGCTGTCGGTGAAGTTGATTGGTACGGGGATCGTGTCGAAATCTACTACTTCGGCGACTGCGGTCATGGAATGCTCCTGGATAATC
>Ga0265797_10001619_pt1 | contig 39438 bp, 38 predicted proteins | sample P2T30metagenome_FD_192433 | JGI IMG/M metagenome (GOLD analysis project Ga0265797, IMG submission 192433) | Plant litter microbial communities from East Loma Ridge, Irvine, California - P2 T30 | ecosystem: Environmental > Terrestrial > Plant litter > Unclassified | place: USA: California...
AACTGGATGGTGATGGGGGCGATTATCTGGCTGCTGCTGGGACGAGACGTCGGTTATCCGATGGTGCTGGGCGTGCTGCTGATCAGCAGTATTGCCGGGGTAATCATTCATATTCCGGCGGGCATTGGCGTACTGGAAGCGGTCTTCCTGGCGCTGCTCAGCGGTCAGCACGCCTCGCATGGCACTATCATTGCGGCGCTGCTGGCTTATCGCGTGCTCTACTTTATCCTGCCGCTGCTGTTAGCGCTGGTGCTCTATCTGGGGCTGGAGAGTCGGGCGAAGCATCTGCGTCATAAGAACGAGCAGAAGTTGCAGAAGTCGTAATAAAAAAGGGGAGGCGCAGACTGTGCGCCTCCCCCGCTACTCCCTCAGGCTTAACGGCGGTTGCCGAAAATCCGCAGCAGCATCAGGAACAGGTTGATGAAGTCGAGATAGAGCGTCAGTGCGCCCATAATCGAGTAGCGACGCAGGTTTTCCGTATCGCGGGCATCGATCTGCTCACCGATATTTTTCAGCTTCTGCGTGTCATAGGCCGTTAACCCCACAAACACCACCACCCCGATGTAGGTAATCGCCCACATCAGCGCCGGGCTTTTCAGCCAGTAGTTCACCAGCGACGCCAGCACGATGCCAATCAGCGCCATAAACAGCAGACTGCCAAAACGACTCAGATCGCGTTTAGTGGTGTAGCCATAGAAGCTCATCGCACCGAACATCCCCGCCGTGATAAAGAAGGTACTGGCGATAGAGGAGTTGGTGTAAACCAGGAAGATACTCGCCATAGTCAGGCCGGTCAGCGCCGAATAGAGCATAAACAGCCCGGTTGCCACAGCCCCGCTCAGGCGATGCACCATGCCTGACAGGAAGAAGACCAGCCCCAGCTGCACAATAATCAGCCCGAAGAAGGTGATGCGGTTAGCAAACACCAGCTCCATGATCGCTGGCGTGCGTGCAGCGTACCAGGAGACAAACGCCGTCAGTAACAGACCGCAGGTCATCCAGCCATAGACCTGCGCCATATAGGCTTGTAAACCGCGAGATGCGGATTGAACGATGGAATCATTTCGTGGATATCGGTCCATGATGCACCTCTTGTTAAACGGATTAGGACCGGCTCCACACAGGGAACCGGATGAATAACCTGGTCTGGCAGGCATACGTTGTTTCTGTTTCACCCCGTGTGGCCAGCCACAGCGCGACACAACCGCCACGGGCCCTTACGGCCTTATGAGGATGCGCACAGTTCAGGGCCAGAATAACAATAAAAGTCGCCCGGAACTGGCTCTAAGTGTGGCACAGCTCAGCTCAACTGTGCCACAACATGCCGCTTAACGTCGCGACAGGCACTGCTGATAACGGCTGTCGACACGCTGCGCAAACCACGCCGTGGTGAGATTACGGGTAATTTTCGGGCTTTCCAGCTTGATGCCCGGCAACATTTCACGCGGTAACTTTCGACCCGCCATTTTATCCGCCAGGGTAAAGACCTGTTTCCAGAGTTCGCTGTCACTGAACGACGCTTTCTCCCCTTTTTCCAGATCGCGGCGAATGTCGCTGTTGCTCATATCGATCTGCTTCGACAGCGTGCGCACCGCCAGTTCGGTGCCGCCCGCCGCATCCGATCCATAAAGAATCAGATCGCCATCCAGCGCCAGTTTCATGCCGGTTGCGCGCGACACCGCCGCCTGGAAGGCGGCATTGCGGCTGGCATACCAGCCCGCATTGTAGTCGGCAAAGCGATAGAGCGGCTGGCTGTAGTCAGCCGGATAGCCGAGCAGGTGCATCGTCCCGAAGTAGATCCCGCCGTGGCGGGTAAAGACTTCACGCCGGATGGTGCCATCGATCGGCCACGGGTAGCCTTTGGCATGCGCTTCGGCAAACGCAATGCTGACCTGCATCGGCCCGCCAGTGTGGATCGGATTGAGATTACCAAACAGCGTCTGGCCCATCGGCACCATATCGATCAGGTCATCGAAAATAGCGCTCAGCTCTTTCTCACTGCGCACTTTGTCCAGCCGGGCGGCGTAGCTTTCACCGGTGGGCGATTTGATCTGCAGCGCGGTACGCACAAGGAAGGCCGGGACGTGCACCTGCGCCGCACGGCGGTTGATCTCGCCCCAGGCGATTTTTGGCAGACCCGGCACGGCGGCCTCGGCGCTGAAGTTGCTCTCCTGATCCGCCACGGCGATCACCGCGCAGAGGTTACTGGCGCTGGGATCGATCTGCTGGGTGCGGAAGGTGGTGTAGATATCGTCGCTCCACGCTGCTTTATTGCTGACGTGCGACGGCAGCAGCCGCTGGATCTGCGCTTTGACATCTTCAGGCTGCCGCACCGGCGCCTCAGGAGTTTTCTTGCTGCTACAACCTGCCAGTACCAGTGCGGCGACCAGTGTCAGACGTTGCAGAATCGGGGTGGATGACATGCCTGTCCTCAGAATGAACCAAAGCTCTACTCTACCATCGCCAGAGTTTCACAGGCAGACGAGAACTGAACTAAGGTTACCTTTTTTACCGTTAAAGGAACTTACGATGTTTAAACTCTGGCCTGTTGCGGCGTTCAGCCTGATGTTAACCGGTTGCGGCGCCAATAATACGCCTGCCCAGGTGCAGTCACCGGGCGCGCCCACCTCCTCCTCACTTAAGGTGCTGGAGAGTGGCGCAAGCGTGATGCAGTCACGTCCGCCCATCGACGCCATCAACACCTATCTCGATGGCTTCCATTTTTATAACGGCGATAAGAACGGTCAGATGGAGGCGCACCACTATGTCACCGTGCTGAACGACGATGTGATGCAGGCGGTGATTTATGACGGCAATACGCGCGATGCGCGGCTGATGGGCGTGGAGTACATTATCAGCGAACGGCTGTTTAAGACCCTGCCGCCCGAAGAGAAAAAACTCTGGCACAGCCATCAGTATGAGGTGAAATCGGGCACGCTGATTGCACCAGGCTTACCTGAAGCCGCCGACCACGCCCTGATGAAGCGCATTGTGAACACCTACGGGAAAACCTGGCACACCTGGCACACCGATCGCGACAAAACGCTGCCGATCGGCATTCCGGCGCTGATGATGGGCTTTACAGCGGATGGTCAGATGGATTCACGACTGCTGGCGGACCGCGATCGCCGTTTTGACGTCGACAGCAAAAAGATTCGTGCCGAACGGGCGGATATCGTGGCGCATCCGGCGGCACCCGGTGCTAATGCCTGGCAGCAGGGCCAGGTGATTCAGCTGAAGCGCACCAGCGGCGGCGGTGAGCACAGCCACGGCCAGACCGGCTTTGGCCCGGCGGAGCAGCTGAAGCAGCCTTAAGTGTCATGATGAGCGCGTTTGCAGGCAATCGCGTGTAGACGTTCAGAAGAGACTCAGCGGGCGGAACTATTCCGACCCGCTAAGCCGTTAATGCCGCTTAGTCCCAGCGCTGAGCCGCCTGGTGGTCACTGTCGCGGGCATCCACCCAGCGATCGCCCTGCTCTGTCGCTTCTCGCTTCCAGAACGGCGCGCGGGTTTTCAGGTAATCCATGATGAATTCGGCGGCAGAAAAGGCGCTGCCGCGATGGGCGCTGGTAACACCCACCAGCACGATCTCATCACCGGGAAACAATTCGCCCACGCGATGGATCACCGTGACGCGCTGCAGCGGCCAGCGTTCGCGCGCCGCATCAACAATCTCCTGCAGCGCTTTTTCGGTCATGCCAGGATAGTGCTCCAGCGTCAGTGCCGCGACGTCGTTGCCCAGATTGTGGTTGCGGACTTTGCCGGTAAAGGTCACCACCGCACCATCTTCATCACAGGCCGCCAGCCAGCGATACGCTTCCGCCATATCAAAGGGCGCGGGGCCAACGCGAATCTGCGTTTCCATCTCAGCCTCCGGTCACGGGCGGGAAAAAAGCCACTTCATCACCAGCGTGCAGCGGGTGACTCATCGGCACCAGCGTCTGATTCACTGCCGCCAGCAGTTTGCCTGACTCTAGCGCCAGCGCCCAGCGGTCATCGCGTTCGGCCAGCGCACTGCGCAGCGCGGCCACATCCGGATAATCAGCACCGACCTCAAGCGATGAGGTGCCGGTCAGCTCTCGTACCTGGGCGAAAAAAAGCACCTTAATCATGCGCAACCGCCTGGAAATCGCCGCTTTTGCCACCGCTCTTGCTGATTAAGCGCAGCTGATCGATAACGATATCTTTCTGCACCGCTTTGCACATGTCGTAGATGGTGAGCGCGGCAACCGATGCGGCCGTCAGCGCTTCCATCTCCACGCCGGTTTTGCCGGTCAGGCGACAGAGCGTGGTGATGCGGACCCGGTTATGGTCCGGTTCCGCTTCCAGGTTCACTTCCACTTTGCTCAGCATCAGCGGATGACAGAGCGGAATCAGCTCCCAGGTGCGTTTCGCCGCCTGAATGCCGGCGATGCGCGCGGTGGCAAAGACATCCCCTTTGTGGTGGCTGCCTTCCATAATCATCTGCAGCGTTTCCGGCTGCATCAGCACCAGCACTTCTGCCCGCGCTTCGCGCACGGTTTCAGCCTTGGCGGAGACATCCACCATGTGCGCTTCGCCCGCGGCGTTAATGTGTGTGAGTTGAGACATACTTACCGTTTCCTGAGATGTGAGACAAAATTACAGGGTGCGGTTCGCGCATCAAGCTGGTCAGCGATAATACGTTCCCAGGCGGTGCGGCAGGCGCTGGTGGAACCCGGCACGGCCAGGATCAATGTCTGATTAGCCAGACCGGCAATCGCGCGCGACTGCAATGTCGAACCGCCAATCTCTTCATAGGAGATCATCCGGAACAGTTCGCCAAATCCATCAATCTCGCGGTCGAACAGCGGCAGCAGCGCTTCCGGGGTGCTGTTTTTCAGGTTGAAGCCGGTTCCGCCATTAATAATCACGACCTGTACATCTTCACTGGCGATCCAGCGCGACACGGTGGCGCGAATGCGATAGAGATTATCCGGCACGATGGCGTGATCGACCACCTCATGCCCCGCTTCCGCTGCGGCCTCGCGCAGGTAGTCGCCGGAGGTATCGTTACTGGCATCGCGACGGTCTGACACCGTCATCACCGCAATCTGCAATGCCTGAAATTCGCTGGCTGGTTTACCCATACTGCCTCCTGAAATTAGCCGCCAATGTAAGAGAGATTCTGTGTGATGCCGGTGTTGCCCTGATGCAGGAAGTGCGTCTGCTTTTTCTGCCCCAGGCTGCTGGCAATGCGCGCCTGCAGTTCGGCCTGCTGTTCATCGGACGCCAGCAGGTCGCGCAGCGGCACACCGCCGTCACCAAACAGGCACAGGTGCAGATTGCCGTGCGCCGAGACGCGCAGACGGTTGCAGCTGGCACAGAAATCTTTGGCATAAGGCATGATCAGGCCGATCTCGCCGACATAGTCGGGATGATAAAAGACCTGCGCCGGACCGTCGCTGCGTCCGCTTTCGCGGCGCTGCCAGCCCTGGGCGATGAGCTGATCGCGGATCACCATGCCGGAAACGTGCTGATCGCGGAACAGTGTGCCGCCGTCGCCGGTCTCCATCAGCTCGATAAAGCGCAGCTGAATCGGACGGGTGCGGATCCAGTCGAGGAACGTGGCCAGATTACGGCTGTTGAGATCTCGCATCAGCACGCTGTTGACTTTGACCTGGCGAAAACCGGCATCCAGAGCCGCATCGATACCGCTCATTACCTGATGGAATTTATCCTGACCGGTGATCGCGTGAAACTGCCGGGCATCCAGGCTGTCGACGCTGACGTTGAGTGCGGTTAACCCCGCGTCACGCCACTGTTTCACGTCGCGCGCCAGCCGGTAGCCGTTGGTGGTGACTGCGATCTGGCGGATAGAGGCGTTTTCGCGCACCGCCGCGATGATGTCGGTGAAATCGCGGCGCAGCGACGGCTCACCGCCGGTCAGCCGCACTTTTTCCGTTCCGGCAGCGGCAAAGGCCCGCGTGACGCGGCGGATTTCATCCAGTGAGAGAAAGCTTTTGTTACGAATTCCCTGCGGCTTGTAGCCGTCAGGGAGACAGTAGGTACAGCGGAAATTACAGACATCCGTGACCGACAGGCGCAGGTAATAGAACTTACGCGCGTATGCATCAGTAAATTGTGACACCAGAACACCTTTCCAGATTGGGAGATGCAGTCATTTCTTCCTGCACCCTGGCAGCTCGATGGCTACGGCCTGAACCCCCTATCCGCAGACGTAGGCATTCAGGCTTGAGTGTACGCTGACCCGTTGATCAGCGCGGTAAGCATGATGGTAGCGTGATTTTCGCCACTCTTCCATTTGCTGTTTTCGCTATATACTCTTATACATATCGAATTTTCACCGCATTTTCGCGACAGGATACGTTAAAATGCGTTCCAGATTTTGACGTAAGTCATCCGCGCGGGCTTAGCGATTAGAGCCACGCCACGCGAAGGGATATTAAGGAGAAGTATGAATCGCACACTGGCCGATCTTGATCGCGTTGTGGCACTGGGAGGCGGACACGGTTTAGGCCGCGTCATGTCTGCCCTTTCCCCGCTGGGCTCGCGTCTCACCGGCATCGTCACCACCACCGATAACGGCGGATCAACCGGCCGTATTCGTCGCTCAGAAGGCGGTATCGCCTGGGGCGATATGCGTAACTGCCTTAACCAGCTGATTGCAGAACCCAGCGTCGCCTCGGCGATGTTTGAGTACCGTTTTGCCGGTAACGGCGAACTGGCCGGACACAACCTGGGTAATCTGATGCTGCGGGCGCTGGATCATCTCAGCGTTCGTCCGCTGGAAGCGATCAACATCATCCGTAACCTGCTGAAGGTCGACGCCTTTTTAATCCCGATGTCAGAGCAGCCGGTAGATCTGGTGGCGATGGATGTTGAAGGCAATATGGTTTATGGCGAAACCGCGATTGACGAGATGAAGCAACCGCCGCAGGAGCTGATGCTGCATCCCAACGTCCAGCCCACGCGGGAAGCGCTGCAGGCGATTGGTGAAGCGGATCTGATTCTGATTGGACCCGGCAGCTTTTACACCAGCCTGATGCCGATACTGTTAATGGAAGAGATGGCGCAGGCATTGCGTCGCACGCCTGCCACCATGGTGTTTATCGGCAATCTGGGCCGCGAGCTGAGTCCCGCCGCCGCCAGTCTCTCAGTGGCTGATAAGCTGCAGTTGATGGAGCGTTATATCGGCAAGCGGGTGATTGATGCGCTGGTCGTCAGCCCGGCGGTGGATACCCGTGGCATTGAAAACCGGCTGATTGTCCGTGAACCGCTGGAAGCCGCCGACATTCAGTATCGTCACGACCGCCAGCTGTTACGGGTGGCGCTGGAACACGCCATTCAGGGCTTTAACGGCGCTACGAGGCCGCAATAAACAGCGTTCGCAGCTCATGCAGCTGATCGCGCACGTTGGCCGCCTGTTCGAACTCCAGGTTCTGCGCATGCTGCTGCATCTGCCCTTCCAGTTCGTGGATCTTCTTCTGCAGGGCCTGCGGCGTTAACAGCTGGAAATCGGCCAGAGCCTGGGCTTCGCCAGGTCGGGCTGGTTTCGCTTTGCCGCGGGTTTTCACCACGTTTTTACCCAGTTCCAGAATATCGGTGATCTTCTTATTCAGGCCCTGCGGCACGATGCCGTTCTGTTCGTTGTGCAGCTGCTGTTTCTCTCGGCGGCGCTCGGTCTCATCAATGGCACGCGCCATCGACGGCGTGATTTTATCGCCGTAGAGAATCGCCTTACCGTTGATGTTACGCGCCGCACGACCAATGGTCTGAATCAGCGATCGTTCGGAGCGCAGGAAGCCCTCTTTATCCGCATCAAGAATCGCCACCAGCGACACTTCCGGCATATCCAGCCCCTCACGCAGTAAGTTGATGCCCACCAGCACATCAAACTCGCCCAGTCGTAAGTCGCGGATAATCTCCATACGCTCTACCGTGTCGATGTCGGAGTGCAGATAACGCACCTTCTCGCCGTGCTCAGAGAGATACTCGGTAAGATCTTCCGCCATGCGTTTGGTCAGCACCGTCACCAGCACACGCTCATTGATCTCAACGCGCTTACGGATTTCTGACAGCAGATCGTCGACCTGGGTACCGACCGGACGCACTTCGATAATCGGATCCAGCAGGCCGGTAGGTCGCACCACCTGATCGATCACTTCGTCGCCCGACTTTTCCAGCTCATATTTGCCCGGCGTCGCCGAAACATAGATGGTCTGCGGGGCCAGCGCCTCAAACTCTTCAAACTTCATCGGACGGTTATCCAGCGCCGACGGCAGGCGGAAACCATACTCCACCAGCGTCTCTTTACGCGCCCGGTCGCCTTTATACATGCCGCCAATCTGCGGAATGGTGACGTGCGACTCATCCACCACCAGCAGGCCGTCGGCGGGCAGATAGTCAAACAGCGTGGGCGGCGCTTCGCCCGGTCCGCGTGCGGAGAGGTAGCGTGAGTAGTTCTCAATGCCGGAGCAGTAGCCCAGCTCACTCATCATCTCCAGGTCAAACTGGGTACGCTGGGTAATGCGCTGCTCTTCAAGCAGCTTGTTGTTCTCCAGCAGCACCCGGCGGCGGTCCGCCAGCTCGACTTTGATATCTTCCATCGCCTGCAGAATGCGCTCACGCGGCGTGACGTAGTGCGTCTTGGGGTAGATGGTAAAGCGCGGCACCACCGAATCGATCTGGCCGGTCAGCGGGTCAAACAGCGACAGACGTTCAACCTCCTGGTCAAACAGCTCGACGCGCAGCGCAATGTCGTCCGACTCCGCCGGGAAGATATCGATCACTTCGCCACGCACCCGGAAGGTGCCGCGCTGGAACGCCTGGTCGTTGCGGGTGTACTGCAGCTCTGACAGACGGCGCAGAATACTGCGCTGATCGATAATCATGCCGCGGGTCAGGTGCAGCATCATTTTCAGATAGAGATCGGGATCGCCCAGACCGTAGATAGCCGAAACCGACGCCACCACAATAACGTCGCGTCGCTCCAGCAGCGCCTTGGTGGCCGACAGACGCATTTGTTCGATATGTTCGTTCACCGACGCATCCTTTTCGATAAAGGTGTCGGAGCTCGGCACATAGGCTTCAGGCTGATAGTAGTCGTAGTAAGAGACGAAAAACTCGACGGCGTTATCCGGGAAAAACTCTTTCATCTCGCCATAAAGCTGGGCAGCCAGCGTCTTGTTCGGTGCCAGCACCATCGTCGGGCGGTTGAGGTCGGCAATGACGTTGGCGACGGTAAAGGTTTTACCGGAGCCGGTTACGCCTAATAAGGTCTGATGGGCCAGTCCATCCTCCAGCCCCTCTTCCAGGCGACGGATCGCCTCAGGCTGGTCGCCCGAAGGTTTAAAGGCGGAATTCAGTTTAAAAGCTTTGGTCATGAATGCAGTTCCTGCTGGAGAAGTCGGCGGGCAGGCCCTTATTTTACTCTGCTATGGTGATTTTGCCAGAAAATAATACTGGATATAAAAACAGTATTGGTGCAATGTTAACGCCAGCAGGATGGTACCTGATCTCCCTGCAGGCTGGCAGCGTTATCGCTCAGCATGTTGCGCAATGTTATCCCCAGGCAGGGATCTGATTTAACATTTGTCAATAGAGTGTCACAAAATTACAGTACGGTTACCTGACAGATAATTCTCAGGCTTGTTTTTTGATAACAAACTGATTTTATTGAGATAAGCCTATGAGGCCAGATTCTCGTCATTATGTTACCAGGCCGCGTATTTCCTCGCTTCCAACTGGTTTTCATTACCTAATGCACAAGGTTATCCACAGGAATGGTGGATAAGTGATGGCAGCCCCGACGCCATCAGCTGTGTATAATTTTTCCCTGCCTTCCCACCACAGTGAAAATAATTTTTTTTGCGTTAAATTTCGCGTCGCCTGCTGGCGGATTATTCTGCAATTTTAATCTGTCGCCTTGTGCCACTCACAACTTTTCACGCCTCATACTAAGATTCTTATTCGGACTTCCTGCCACGTTACAGTTCGTCTGCACCAGAAACAGCGCCCCGAGGCACTGCAAAAGTGCAGACGCGTGATCACCGGGGGGAATTGATAAGTTTTTCTCACCTTTTATAACTGACACAAGCCGCCGCAGCAGGAAACAGGGCCGTTTTAAGATCTGGCCTGAGAATTGCAGGAGTCAGTGGCGTCACCGCGCGGAACGCGCACTGTGCTGCAATGGCGAGGCTCCCGTTGCTGATGACTTGTTTGCCAGACGACAGAGCGCGGAAGCAATCAGACTAATGATCGGGAAGGAGAGTGTCAGATGCTGAGTTTACGTTCGGTAAATCAATTTTATGGTCAAAACCATATTCTATGGGATGTGGACCTGGATCTGTCGCCTGGCACCTGCACCGGCATTCTGGGCCGCCCTGGCATGGGTAAAACCACGCTGGTGAACTGCATCATGGGCAGATTGCCGATTAACAGCGGCTCCATCTCCTGGAAAGAGGATGGCTCGCCGCCGGAAGATCTGCTGTTGCAACCGGCTGAACAACGGGCGCAGATGGGGATTGGCTATGTGCCGCAGGGCCGCCATATTTTTACCCAGATGAGCGTGGAAGATAATCTGCTGATTGCCCTGCTGGCGGGTGCCAGCCAGCGCGACCGCCATCGCGCCATTCCCGAAATGGTGTTCGACCTCTTCCCGGCGCTCTACTCACTGCGCCAGCAGCGCAGCGGCGATCTGCCGATCGATCAGCAGCAACAGCTGGCCCTGGCGCGCGCGCTGGTGCTGCAGCCTAAACTGCTGATTCTGGATGAGCCGACCGACGGGATGTCGCCGTGGCTGGAAGAGGAGATGGGCAATCTGATCCGTCGGCTTAACCTTGACTACGGGCTGACCATCCTGCTGCTGGAGCAGCGCCTGTCGCTGATCCGTCGCGTGGCGGACTATTTCCTGCTGCTGCACCGCGGCCGCAATGTGGCGCAGGGCAGCATGGAACAGCTCGATGACCACACCGTCGATAAATGGCTGACGGTGGCCTGAATCTTATTGGGGGAGAGTCAGGTATTGCCCACAGGACGCCTGCTGCGCCGCATCGGTGAGAAAGGGGATGGTGCCCAGGCAGGGCGCAGGCAGCCGATTTTTCAGGCTGGTGAGATACGCCTGATAGCGTTTACCCGGCGGTTCGACGGTGTTGGCGATCCAGCCCACCAGCGGCAGGCCGCTCGCCCGCACCGCATCGGCGGTGAGTATGGCGTGGTTGATGCAGCCGAGCTTAATCCCCACCACCAGAATCACGGGCAGCTTTTCGCTGACCACCCAGTCCGCATAGGTGTGTGTCTCTGACAGCGGGGTGTACCAGCCGCCCGCACCCTCTACCAGAATCCAGTCCGCCAGTGGCTCCAGCGCCGCCAGACCGGCCGACAGCGCCAGATGAGTGATCGGCCTGCCCTCTTCGGCGCTGACGATGTGCGGCGAGGTCGGCTCGATAAACGCCAGCGGATTCACCTGCTGATAGGTTAACGGCACGCTGCTGAAGCGCTGCAGCGCCAGCGCATCGCTGTTGCGGATCCCCTCTGGCGTCATCTCACAGCCTGAGGCAACCGGCTTATAGCCCGCACAGCGATAGCCTGCTGCGGCTGCCGCCTGCAGCAGCGCGCCGCTGGCCACAGTTTTACCGACTTCGGTGTCGGTGCCGGTGATAAACAGGCGTTTCATGATGCACTTACTCCATAGATTAAATGGTAACTCAGGCGATAGCCGTGCCGATCGCGCGGCCAGTGCGCCTCTAACTGGTTGAGCCGTTGTCGGGTTAATACCTGTCCGTCTCGCCCCTGGTGCAGATGGGTCGCGCCAATCCCCTTCAGGGAGCGCATGGCGCTGAGCGCATCGGGAAAATGCAGGGTCACCACCTCTGAGGTACAGCGCAGTTGCTCTGCGTGGCAGGCCGCCGCAATCTGTGGCTCGCTGAGAAAGCGGTTGGCATGAGGCAGCGCATCCAGATGGGACCAGGCTTCATGAACCTCCTGCAGCGAACCGTCGCCCAGGGTGGAAAACAGCAGCGTGCCAGCAGGCCGCAGCACGCGCCGGAACTGACTCAGCGCGCCGGGCAGATCCTCGCTCCACTGCACCGCCAGGTTGCTCCACACCAGGTCAATCGTGTTATCCGCCAGCGGCAGCGCGTCGATATCACCGGCCAGATAGTGCTGCGCCGCGTCATTGTGCCGCGCCTGTTGCAGCATCTGTGGAGAGAGATCCAGTGCCGTTACCTGTTTGCCACGTTCGCGCCACAGCCTGCTGTACCAGCCGGTGCCACAACCGGCATCCAGCAGCTGCAGACCGCTCTGTGCGGGCGCCTGTGCCAGCAGGGCATCGCCGCTGAGGCGTTGCAGCGCCGCATGAGCATCGTAATGGCTGGCCGCCCGGCCAAAGGCGCGTGCCACTGCCTGCTTGTCAACCCGCAGCGTCATGCAGCGCCTCCAGTAACCGGTCGATATCCCGAGGGCGATGAGCCGCGGTCAGGGTGATGCGCAGCCGGGCCGTCCCCGGCGGCACGGTAGGTGGCCGGATCGCGCTGACCCAGCAGCCCGCCTCAGCCAGCCGCTGGGAGAGTGCCATCGCATCACCGTTTTCGCCCACCAGCAGCGGCTGAATCGCGCTGGAGGAGTCCATCAGTTGCCACGGCAGCGAGGCCGCACCGCGCCGGAAATGCCCGATATTCTGTTGCAGTTGCTGGCGCAGGGCATCGCCCTGCTGAACTTCACGCAGCGCCGCCTGCAGCGCGCTAGCCTGCGCCGCGGGCATAGCGGTGGAGTAGATCAGATGTCGGCTGAACTGCAGGAAATAGTCGGCGGTGGCCGCATCGCACAGCAGCGCGGCACCGCTGACGCCAAAGGCTTTGCCAAAGGTGACCACCAGCAGTTCCGGTTTAACGCCCTGCTGCCAGCAGCTGCCGCGCCCCTGCTCACCCACTACGCCGATGCCGTGCGCATCATCCACCAGCAGCCAGCCCTCTGCCTGCTGCGTCTGTTGCGCCAGAGCGGCCAGCGGCGCACTGTCGCCATCCATGCTGAAAATGCCTTCCGTCACCACCAGCGTTTCGCCCTCGCAGGGTGAGGCGAGCCGCGCTGCCAGGCTCTCCGGCGCATTGTGACTGAAACGTCGCAGCTGCGCCGGGCTGTGGCTGGCGGCGTCGAGCAGCGAGGCATGGCTGAGTTTATCGGCCAGGATACGATCGTTTTTCTCGCCCAGCAGATGAATGACCGCCTGATTGGCCGCGAAGCCGGAAATAAACAGCAGCGCACGGTCATAGCCGAGCCAGTCGGCCAGTTTCGCCTCCAGGTCGGCGTGCTGGCGGTGATAACCGGTGACATGCCCCGAGGCACCCGCGCCTGCGCCCGCCCGCGCCACGCCCTGTTGCCAGCCCGCAATCACCGCCGGATGCTGGGTTAAGCCGAGATAGTCATTGCTGGAGAAGTGGAGATAGCTGCGGCCGCCGCTGTGCAGCGTGCGGGTCGATTGCTGATCGATCACCCGACGCTGCCGCCAGCCATCGGCCGCACGGCGCTGCGCCAGCGCCTGACGGATACGTTGCTGCCAGCTCATTACAGCGCCGCGTTGTAGAACTGTTCAGTGTCGGCATGGAATAGCTGCTCGCTGAGTTGCTGCTCCTGCTGCTGATCGCCGTGTTGGGTGTGGGTATGCTCCGGGTTCAGCCCCAGTTTGCGGAACAGCACGCGGTCTTTATCCTCTTCAGGATTGGGCGTGGTCAGCAGTTTGCAGCCGTAGAAAATCGAGTTCGCCCCGGCCATAAAGCACATTGCCTGGGTCTGCTCGCTCATCTGCTCGCGACCCGCTGAAAGGCGCACATGCGAGGTCGGCATCATGATACGCGCCACCGCGATAGTGCGGATAAAATCGAACGGTTCCACGTCATCGTTATCCGCCAGCGGCGTGCCTTTGACCTTCACCAGCATGTTGATCGGTACGCTCTCCGGCGGCGTCGGCAAATTGGCTAACTGCACCAGCAGACCGGCGCGGTCATTAACGGTTTCGCCCAGTCCGACAATGCCACCCGAACAGACTTTGATGCCGGCGTCACGCACTTTGCCCAGCGTATCCAGCCGTTCCTGATAGCTGCGGGTGGTGATGATGGAGCCGTAGAATTCCGGTGAGGTGTCGAGGTTATGGTTGTAGAAATCGAGACCCGCGCCCGCCAGTCGCTGCGCCTGGTGCTGGCTGAGCGTGCCCAGCGTCATGCAGGTTTCCATCCCCATCGCCTTCACGCCTTCGACCATCTTCTCCAGATACGGCATATCGCGCTCGTGCGGATTTTTCCAGGCGGCACCCATGCAGAAACGGGTTGAACCGGCGGCTTTGGCCTGACGTGCTGAGGTCAGCACCTCTTCCACTTCCATCAGACGTTCCGACTCCAGGCCGGTCTTGTAGCGCGCGCTCTGCGGGCAGTATTTACAATCTTCCGGACAGGCGCCGGTTTTAATCGACAGCAGCGTACTGACCTGCACCTGGCGCGGATCGAAGTGCTGACGATGCACCTGCTGCGCTTTAAACATCAGTTCAAGAAAAGGTTGATCAAACAGCGCTTGCGCCTGTGCAATTGTCCAGCGTTGAGCCATTACTTACTCCAAAAAGGGTGTCATCCCGACAGAAAGCAGGGTTATACTTGTAAACTATATTTTTTTATTTTGGTTTACAACTCCGATGACTACCCCCGTTTTCTCTTCAGACGATGCCCGCTTTGACCGCCAGCATATCTGGCATCCCTACACCTCCATGCAGGATCCGCTGCCCTGCTACCCGGTGGTCGCCGCGCAGGGTTTTCAGCTGCAGCTGGCCGATGGTCGTGAGCTGGTGGATGGGATGTCCTCGTGGTGGGCGGCGATCCACGGTTACAACCATCCGCGCCTGAACCGGGCGCTGACAGAGCAGGTAAAGCAGATGTCGCACGTGATGTTTGGCGGCATTACCCATCCGGCAGCGGTGGCGCTCTGCCGTCAGCTGGTGGCGATGACGCCTGAGGCGCTGGAGTGCGTCTTCCTGGCCGATTCAGGCTCGGTGGCGGTGGAAGTGTCGATGAAGATGGCGCTGCAGTACTGGCTGGGGCGCGGCGAGACGCGCCAGCAGTTCCTGACGCTGAAACGCGGCTATCACGGCGATACCTTTGCAGCGATGTCGGTGTGCGACCCCGAAAACTCAATGCACAGCCTGTGGCGCGGCTATCTGCCTGAGCATCACTTTGCAGCGGCCCCGGCCTGCGGCTTTGATGATGAATGGCACAAGCCTGATTTCGATGATTTCGCCAGGCTGATTGAACAGCATCACCGGCAACTGGCAGCCGTCATTCTGGAGCCAATTGTGCAGGGTGCGGGCGGTATGCGTTTCTACCATCCCCACTATCTGCAGCAGGTACGGCAAGCCTGTGATCGCTATGGTGTACTGCTGATTGCGGATGAGATCGCCACCGGGTTTGGCCGTACCGGCAAACTCTTTGCCTGCGAGCATGCGGGCATTACCCCGGATATTCTCTGCGTCGGCAAAGCGCTGACCGGCGGCATGATGACGCTGGCGGCGACCCTGACCAGCCGCGAGGTCGCGGACACCATCAGTCGCAGCGCGGCGGGCTGCTTTATGCATGGCCCGACCTTTATGGGCAATCCGCTGGCCTGCGCGGTGGCGGCAGAGAGCCTGACCATGCTGGCGGAAGGCCACTGGCAGCGCCAGGTGGCAGCGATCGAACAGCAGTTACGGGCTGAGCTGCTGCCGCTGCGCAGTTCACCGCAGGTGGCCGACGTGCGCGTGCTGGGCGCGATTGGCGTAGTGGAAACCCATCAGGCCGTTAATATGGCGGCGCTGCAGCAGTTCTTTGTTGAACAGGGCGTCTGGATCCGGCCTTTTGGCCGGCTGATCTACCTGATGCCACCCTACATCATCACGCCGCAGGCGCTGAGCAGCCTGGTGCAGGCGATTGGCGGCGCGCTGGAGCATTCTCAACATTTTGCCGCCTGAAGCGGGCTGACCGCTGGTACTGACGACACTTTTGGTTATGATGACAGGCTATTCATCGACAATTAAGGAGATGTGATGCGCGTTTTTAGTCAGGATTTTAATGACGGCGAGAAGATGCCTGAAAAGCATGTTTTCAACGGCATGGGTTATCAGGGCGAGAATATCTCTCCCCATCTTGCCTGGGAAGCGGCACCGGATGGTACCAAAAGTTTTGTGGTGACCTGCTACGATCCTGATGCCCCGACCGGTTCCGGCTGGTGGCACTGGGTGGTGGCGAATATTCCGGCCAGCACCACGTCACTGCCGCAGGGTGCCGGTTCCGGCAAAGCGTCACTGCCAGCAGGCGCAATCCAGACCCGTACCGATTTCGGTCAGGCGGGCTACGGTGGCGCGGCTCCGCCACAGGGCGAAACCCATCGCTACATTTTCACCGTGCATGCGCTGGATGTAGAGACGATTGAAGTAGATGAAGGCGCCAGTGGCGCTATGGTCGGCTTTAATGTGCATTTCCATGCACTGGCGAGCGCCTCGCTGACCGTGAATTATCAGTAATTCAGCACGCCTCTCCCGCTCAGGAGAGGCGTTTTTCATGGTGCGTTACGCCTGCAACTGATGAATCACAACCCACATCGGGCCCTGCCCAACCGCATAACGTCCCAGCGGCTTTAACAGCCCTTTTGGTTCAGTAATCGCATAAACTTCAATGTGATGCGATTTCTGTCCCGCCGCCACCAGATAACGTCCGCTGTGATCGATATTAAACCCGCGCGGCTGCGTTTCAGTAGGCTGGAACCCTTCCAGGGTCAGCTCATCGCCCAGGTCGCTGACGCTGAAGACCGCCAGAGTGCTGCTGGTGCGATCGCAGGCATAGAGGAAACGGCCATCCGGCGTCAGATGAATATCGGCTGCCCAGCGTGTACCGCTGAAGTCAGGCGGCATCATATCCAGCGTCTGCACGCTTTCTGCTTCACCTTCGCCCGTATTTAATGCCCAGACCTCAACCGTGCTGTCGAGTTCGTTCACGCAGTAAGCGTACTGACCGCCCGGATGGAACTGCATATGCCGCGGGCCTGCGCCTTCTACCGTCGTGACCTGCGTCTGTTTACGCGGCGTCAACTGACCGTCTTGGCCCAGCGTAAACAGACAGATACGGTCCTGCTTAAGTGCCGGCACGTAGAGCGTCTTGTTGTCATTATCGATATTGGCCGAGTGACAGCCGTCCAGTCCGTTGATCACCTGCAGCGGAGCCTGCGGAATGCCGTCATCGCCAATCGGGCTGACGCTGATGCAGGCATCATTGTAGGAGCCGCAGAACAGGAATCTGCCCTGACGATCGGTAGAAATGTGAGTCGGGCTACCGGGCAACGGCGCCTGACCCGCTTCGGTCAGCGTGCCATCGGCGGCAATGCGAAACGCCAGCACGCGGAAATTGGGACGCACACCGACATAGAGAAAATCGCGGTTCGGACTCACCACCATCGGCTGAACCTGGCCGGCGACATCGGTCACCTGAAGCAACGTCAGCCCACCCTCATCATTCATCTGCCAGACGTGGATCTGCTGGCTCTCGGGACTGGCGGTGTAGACAACTTGTTTCATGCATTCTCCTTTTTTGCTGCCTGATCATGATCTGTGAATCACTGTAGCCTGTTTTATTGCCCTACGCTGGGATCATTTGTGCCCTGTTTTTTGTCTCCGGGCCGTGTTGAGGTGTAGACTTCAGCCCCTGCAAACCAGGAAAAACGAGAGGATTAATGAGCTACCGTGTAATTGCCCTCGACCTCGACGGCACGCTGCTGACCCCAGCCAAAACGATTCTGCCGCAGTCAATCGAAGCGCTAAATCAGGCACGCCAGGCGGGCGTTCATGTTGCTATCGTGACCGGACGCCATCACTGCGCTATCCACCCTTTTTATCAGGCGTTACAGCTGGAGACACCCGCAATCTGCTGTAATGGCACCTATTTGTATGATTACCAGGCGAAAAAGGTGCTGGCGTCCGATCCCCTCGACCCGCAGCTGGCGTTACAGGTGATTGAGATGCTGAATCAGCAGCAGATTCACGGATTGCTCTACGTGGATGATGCGATGCTCTATCAGACCCCGACCGGTCACGTGATGCGCACCCTGAAGTGGGCCGAATCGCTGCCCGCTCACCAGCGCCCACTGTTCCGCCAGGTGCCCGACTTAGCCCAGGCGGCACGCGACGCCGGTTCGATCTGGAAGTTTGCCCTGTCGCACAACAACATCCCGGAACTGCAGCAGTTCGCCACCAGGGTGGAAGCGGAACTGGGGCTGGCCTGCGAATGGTCGTGGCACGATCAGGTTGATATCGCCAAAGGCGGCAACAGCAAAGGCAAGCGGCTGGCGCAGTGGGTTGAATCACTGGGGCTGAGTATGTCCGATGTGATCGCGTTCGGGGATAACTATAACGATCTCAGCATGCTGGAAACGGCCGGACTGGGCGTGGCGATGGGTAATGCCGATGAGGCGATCAAAGCACGGGCGAAAAGGGTGATCGGCACCAATCTTGAAACCGGTATTGCCGATACCCTCTATCAGTACGTGTTGTAATCAGGGCGTCACTGAAACGCTTTTAATCTGGGCATAGAGCCACTGATCCGGCCGGATGCCCAGTTCATCCCGCGCCCACGGCGTGATGCGCGCCCAGAGTTCGCTGATGCCGATGCGCAGCTTCACCTCCACCTGGTCCCCGACCTCCAGTAATTCCACCACCTGTGCCGGTAAAATGTTGCGGATCGAGCTGTGTAGCGGCGGTTGCAACGCCAGCGAGACATCGGCTGAGGCAATACGAATACGCAGCGGGGTTTTAACCGGCTGATTCACCCGGCTGACCCAGATGTGCTGATCGCCCAGCGACAGCGCGGTCATCGGATAGTCGGGATGCTGCTCCAGCACCTGCACCCGCAGCACGCTGGTCAGTTCACTCATCGGCAGCCAGGGCCGCATCGCGCTGCTGCTCCAGACCCGCTCCAGCGGACCAAAGGCTTTAACCCTGCCCGCATCCAGCACCAGCACGTTATCAGCCAGCTGAAGAATCTCCTCCAGACTGTGCGAAACGTAGAGCATCGGAATATCGACCTGCTTCGCCAGCTTTTGCAGATATGGCATCAGTTCACGTTTGCGTGGCAGATCCAGTGACGCCAGCGGCTCATCCAGCAGCAGCATATCCGGTGCGGTCAGCAGCGCACGGCCAATCGCAACCCGCTGCTTTTCGCCGCCCGAAAGCGACAGCGGAAAGCGCGGCAGCAGCGCCTCCAGACCCAGCAGTGAGACCAGACTGTCGAACTGCGCTTTCATCTTAGGTGCCATACCATATTGCAGGTTGCCACGGACCCGATAGTGCGGGAACAGCCGCGCATCCTGGAACACATAACCGATACGCCGTTTTTCCGGCGGCAGCGCAATCTTCTGCTCCGCATCAAACAGCAGACGATCGCGCAGCTGGATCCGTCCCCGCTGCGGCTGGGTGAGTCCGCTGATCGCGTTGATCAGGGAGGTTTTTCCGGCACCAGAGACACCAAAAATAGCGGTGATCCCTTTTGCCGGGATCTGCAGGTCGACCTCCAGCACGTGATCGCCCTGCTGCTGCATAAAGTTGAGGGATAGCATCAGTTTCCCATCCGCTTACGGCCTGCACGTGCCAGCCATTCAGACGCCAGCAGTGACGCCAGGGCCAGTACGATCGCGATGACGCAGAGCCGTGCCGCCGCCCCTTCCGCACCCGGTGTCTCTATCAGGGTAAACATCGCCAGCGGCAGCGTGCGCGTCTCGCCGGGAATATTAGAAACAAAGGTGATGGTGGCGCCGAACTCGCCCAGCGATCGGGCAAACGCCAGCACCGTTCCAACGATCACGCCCGGCAACGTCAGCGGGAACGTAATAGTGAAAAAGACCCGCCAGCGTCCGGCGCCCAGCGTGCGCGCCGCCTGCTCCAGCCGGCTATCCACCGCCTCCAGCGCCAGCCGGATGGCGCGTACCATTAACGGAAACGCGATCACGGCAGAGGCCAGTGCGGCACCGCGCCAGCTGAAAGCAAAGCTGAAGCCGAACCAGTCAAAAAGCTTTTCGCCAATGATGCCGCGCCGGCCCAGGCTAATCAGCAGCAGATAACCCACCACCACCGGCGGCAGCACCAGCGGCAGGTGGATCAGGCTGTCGAGCAGCGCTTTGCCGGGAAAACGGCAGCGCACCAGAATCCAGGCCATCAGGATGCCAAACGGCAGACTGCCAAGCACGGCTATGCCAGAGACTTTAAGGCTAAGCAGTACCGCCTGCCATTCGGGATCGCTGAGTATCATTTCGTCGGTTTGAATCCATAATGTTTAAAGATAGCCGCGGCCTGAGGCCCTTTCAGATAATCATAAAACGCTTTAACGGCGGCATTGTCGTGATCGTTCACTATCGCCATCGGATATTCTACGGGTTTATGGCTGGTTGCCGGAAAATGCCCGACGACCTGCACTTTGTCGCTGGCGACCGCGTCTGAACCGTAGACAATGCCATAGGGCGTTTCATTACGCTCGACCAGCGCCAGCGCAGCCCGCACATTATTGGCTGGCGCTAACGAAGGCGCAACGCTCTGCCAGGCCCCCAGCTTTTGCAGCGCCTCTTTGGCGTAGATGCCCGCGGGAACGTGGTCCGGATCGCCAACTGCCAGACGCTCACCGTGCAGCAATGTTTTCCAGTCAGTCTGCGGGTCCAGCGTCACCGCTTTCGCTGCGGCACTGCGTGGCGCAATCAATACCAGATCGTTGCCCAGCAGGGTATAGCGGCTGCTGGAAATCACACTTTTTTTCGCCACCGCATCATCCATCCACTGCTGATCGGCAGAGATAAAGAGATCGGCAGGTGCACCCTGCTCAATCTGGCGCGCCAGCGTTGAAGAGGAGGCAAATGAGGAGACCACCGTCACCCCCTTTTCCTGCTTGTAACGGCTGGCAATATCCTGCATCGCGTTAGTCAGTGAAGCCGCGGCAAACACAGTAATGTTGTCGGCGGCCACAGCCTGCCCGGCCAGCGAAACGGTGATCAGGACCGCTACGCCCCAGCGATAGTGTTTAAATGACATGATGTTCTCCGGCTATTCGTTGTGTAGCGGATAATATAGCGCAATGTCAGGGAGGTTCAGTAAATTATCGGCAGGGGGAACAAAAGGTTAAATCAGGAGAGCTCAACACGACCACGCCCGCGCAGATGGCGGGCGTGGCAGGGACTAATTCTGCGTGCGGGCTGAAGATTTTTCGCGATGACCAATTTTAGAGATGACGTTAAACACTTCACCCAGGCCATAAATCATGCCCAGCATCAGCGCCATCACCACAGGAACCATCAGTATGGCGACGGCGAGGCTTTTAAGTAATTCCAGCATGGAGAGTCTCACTTTGCTAACAAAAAAGAGAGTGTAACGGGTCAGCAAAATTTTGCGCAGCCCTTTTCGTGCTTTTACTTTGGTCACAAAACGCCGCTATCATCGGCCTTCGCCTTAACCCTTTGCCGGAGCTGTCATGGAAGCCGAACTGTCCCTTCATATCCGTTTACAACAGAAACTGTTTGCCGATCCGCGACGTATTGAGCTGCTGAAACGCGTACAGCAGACCGGGTCGATCAGTCAGGGTGCGAAGCTGGCCGGCATCAGTTACAAAAGTGCCTGGGATGCGATTAATGAGATGAATCAGATGGCGGATGAAACGCTGGTGGAGCGGGCCACCGGCGGCAAAGGCGGCGGTGGCGCAACGCTGACCCGCTACGGTGAACGCCTGATCCAGCTGTTCCAGCTGATGGAGCAGATCCAGCAGAAAGCCTTTGATGCGCTGCAGCAGGATACGTTACCGCTCGACAGTCTGCTGGCGGCCATCGCCCGCTTCTCTCTGCAGACCAGCGCCCGTAACCAGCTGTTTGGCACTGTCGTCAGTAACGATGCGCAGCAGGTGGTCCAGCATCTGCTTATTCAACTGGCCGATGGCGTCACGCAGCTTAATGTGGCGCTGACCCAGCGCAGCGCCGATCGACTGCAACTGGCCGCCGGTAAAGAGGTGCTGGTGCTGATTAAGGCGCCGTGGATCCGCATCAGTCGTGACGCCGCAAAGGATGACAATCAGCTGGCAGCGACGGTCAGTGCCATCGAACCCGGCGAGCAGATGAGTGAAGTGCTGATGAAACTCGCCAGCGGCGAAACCCTGTGCGCGACCCTGAGCAACGATCAGCTGCAGCAACTGACGCTGCAGCCCGGGGATGCCGTGATCGCCAGTTTCAATGCGGAACACGCCATCGTCGCCACCCTGCTCTAGCGGTTGATTTGACTTCATTACGGTCAATGGTTACAACTCAGTGACACGATGCAAAAAATGGAACATAACATGGCTTCATTGCACATTTCGCAAGGCACGTTTCGTCTGAGCGATACCCGGATACTGAGCCTGAATCAGGTGGAACTGCAGCGCGGCGAAAGCTGGGCGTTTGTCGGTGCCAACGGCAGCGGCAAATCATCACTGGCGCGCGCACTCTCTGGTGAACTTCCGCCGCTGGCCGGTTCAGTCAGCAGCGATTTCAGACGGCCGGTCCGGCTGTCGCTGGAGCAGCTACAAACCCTGGTGGCGCAGGAGTGGCAGCGCAACAACACCGATATGCTCAGCGAAGGTGAAGAGGATACCGGGCTGACCGTGGCAGAGGTGATTCAGGCGGAGGTGCAGCAGCCCGAGCACTGCGAGCAGCTGGCACAGCAGTTCGGCATCGAAGCGCTGCTTTCACGCCGCTTCAAATATCTCTCTACCGGCGAAACCCGCAAAACCCTGCTCTGTCAGGCATTGATGAACCAGCCAGATTTGCTGATTCTGGATGAGCCGTTCGACGGGCTGGATGTGGCGTCGCGTGCCAGCCTGACCGACACGCTGCGCAGCCTGCAGCAGCCGACATTTACCCTGGTGCTGGTGCTCAATCGCTTTGACGATATTCCCGATTTCATTCAGCAGGTTGGCGTGCTGGCGGAGTGCACCCTCACCCACAGCGGGCCACGTCAGGCCATTTTAACGGAAGCGCTGGTGGCGCAGCTGGCACACAGTGAACAGCTGATGGGAATGGCCTTACCTGAGGCGGATGCGCCGGATCAGCTGCCATCGCTGGCAGATGATGCGCCGCGCGTTATCCTGCGCAACGGCACCGTCTCCTATCACGATCAGCCGGTGATTCAGGGGCTGAACTGGCAGGTCAAAGCAGGCGAGCACTGGCAGATCACCGGTCCGAACGGCGCCGGGAAATCGACTCTGCTGAGCCTGGTGACCGGCGATCATCCTCAGGGCTACAGCAATGATTTAACCCTGTTTGGCCGCCGTCGCGGCAGTGGCGAAACCATCTGGGATATCAAGCAGCATATTGGCTATGTCAGCAGCAGCCTGCATCTCGATTACCGCGTCAGCACGAATGTGCGCACGGTGATCCTCTCAGGTTTCTTCGACTCCATCGGTCTCTATCAGGCAGCTTCTGACCGGCAAAAAGCGCTGGCGCAGCAGTGGCTGGCACTGCTGGGGATGGATAACGGACAGGCCGATGCGCCGTTTCACTCGCTTTCATGGGGACAGCAGCGGCTGGTGCTGATCGCCCGGGCGCTGGTTAAGCATCCGACGCTGCTGATTCTGGATGAGCCCCTTCAGGGACTCGACCCGATTAACCGCCAGCTGGTGCGGCGCTTTGTCGATGTGCTGATTGGCGAGGGACGGACTCAGCTGCTGTTTGTTTCGCATCACGCTGAAGATGCACCCGCCTGCATCACGCATCGCCTGAGCTTTATCGCCCATGACGGCGGCTATCACTATCAGCAGGAAACTCTGAACTAACGCTCTTGTTACGCGTCACCCAACGCCGCTGCAGCGGCGTTTTAAAGTGCTCTTGTGTAAGCGCTACCATTCCTTCCCGCCTTTCACCTCACCTTATCGCACACAATGCCACGAAATAAGAATATTCAGCTTGTGTAAACGATACCATTTATCCAGACTTGATCACGCTTTCGGGCGCGCTGATGTGCTACTTTTTACCGATGCCTCTTTGGCTTTTGACGCTTACCAGGATCTAACATGGAAAAATTCAACCCGGTCGATCACCCGCATCGCCGTTACAATCCACTGATTGATCAATGGATTTTAGTTTCACCTCATCGGGCCAAACGTCCGTGGCAAGGCGCGCAGGAAACCCCGGCGGTCAATACGTTACCGGCGCACGATCCGGACTGCTTCCTGTGTGCCGGAAACACCCGCATCACCGGCGACAAAAACCCGGACTATGCGGGCACCTACGTCTTTACCAATGACTTTGCTGCGCTGATGACCGACACGCCAGACGCGCCCGAGAGCGACGATATCCTGATGCGCTGTGAAAGCGCACGCGGCACCAGTCGGGTCATCTGCTTCTCGCCCGATCACAGCAAAACCCTGCCGGAGATGTCACTGAGCGCGCTGGAAGAGGTGGTGCGCACCTGGCAGGAGCAGACCGCCGATCTGGGCCAGCACTACCCGTGGGTGCAGGTGTTTGAGAACAAAGGCGCGGCGATGGGCTGCTCCAACCCCCATCCGCATGGTCAGATTTGGGCCAACAGCTTTCTGCCGAATGAAGCGCAGCGTGAAGATGATCATCAGCGCGACTATTTCGCCAAAAATGGCTCGCCGATGCTGGTCGATTACCTGGCACGCGAACAGCAGGATGGCAGTCGCACCGTGGTGGAAACCGAACACTGGCTGGCAGTCGTGCCGTGGTGGGCCGCCTGGCCGTTTGAAACCCTGCTGCTGCCAAAAGCGCACGTCAAACGAATTACCGACCTCAATGAGGCGCAGCGTGCCGACCTGGCAAAAGCGATTAAGCTGCTGACCAGCCGCTACGACAACCTGTTCCAGTGCTCATTCCCCTACTCCATGGGCTGGCACGGCGCGCCGTTTAACGGCGAAGCCAACGATCACTGGCAGTTGCATGCTCACTTCTATCCGCCGCTGCTGCGCTCAGCAACGGTGCGTAAATTTATGGTTGGCTATGAAATGCTGGCCGAAACCCAACGCGATTTAACGGCGGAACAGGCGGCGGAACGTCTGCGTTCTGTCAGCGACGTTCACTTCCGTGAGGCACAACAATGAGCTTAAAAACCATTACGCAGCAGCTTTTCTCTGACACCTTCGGTTACGCCGCTACGCATACCATTCAGGCACCGGGCCGCGTTAACCTGATTGGCGAGCATACCGACTATAACGACGGCTTTGTGCTGCCGTGCGCCATCGATTACCAGACGGTAATCGCCTGTGCCCGCCGTGACGATCGCCAGATTCGGGTGGTCGCTGCGGATTATGAGAATGCGCAGGACACTTTCTCGCTGGATGAAGAGATCGTCAGCGTGCAGGAACCGATGTGGGCAAATTATGTGCGCGGCGTGGTGAAGCATCTGCAGAAGCGTCATGCCGATTTCGGCGGTATTGATATGGTGATCAGCGGCAACGTGCCTCAGGGCGCGGGCCTTAGCTCATCTGCGTCGCTGGAAGTGGCGGTCGGCACCGTGGTGCAGCAGCTCTATAATCTGCCGCTGGATGGCGCCGCCATTGCCGTGAATGGTCAGGAAGCGGAAAACCAGTTCGTCGGCTGTAACTGCGGCATCATGGACCAGCTGATCTCCGCGCTGGGCCAGAAAGATCACGCCATGCTGCTCGACTGCCGCACGCTGGGCACGCGTCCGGTGTCAATGCCGGAAGATATCGCGGTGGTGATTATCAACTCCAACTTCCGTCGTACCCTGGTTGGCAGCGAATACAACACGCGCCGTGAGCAGTGTGAAGCGGGCGCGCGTTTCTTCAACAAGAAGGCGCTGCGTGACGTTGAACTGGCCGAATTTGAAGCGGCGCAGGCGCAACTCGACCCACAGGTGGCAAAACGGGTACGTCACGTCCTGACCGAGAACGCCCGTACGCTGGAAGCAGCCGATGCGCTGACACAGGGCGACCTGACCCGTATGGGCCAGCTGATGGCCGAATCTCACGCCTCTATGCGTGACGATTTCGAGATCACCGTGCCACCGATCGATACCCTGGTTGAGATTGTGAAAGCGCAGATCGGTGAGCGCGGCGGCGTCCGCATGACCGGCGGCGGCTTTGGTGGCTGTATCGTCGCGCTGATGCCACTGGATCGGGTCGAGCAGGTCAAAGCCGCCGTAGCGGAGCAGTATGAAGCAGCGACCGGCATCAAAGAGACCTTCTACGTCTGCAAAGCCTCTGAAGGAGCTGGCCAATGCTGAATGACGTCAACTCCCATGCGCCCGACGGTCAGCCGTGGCGCATAACGGTGCTGCGCAATGCCAACGGCATGCTGGCAACCTTTATGGACTGGGGCGCGACGTGGCTCTCCGCCCGCGTGCCGATGCAGGATGGCACGGTGCGTGAAGCCCTGCTCGGCTGCGCCACGCCCTCTGACTATCTTCATCAGGATGCCTATCTGGGTGCCACCGTGGGCCGTTACGCTAACCGTATCAATGGGGCAAAACTGAATAAACTGAACCGCCAGCTGGTGCCGAACCAGGGCGCACATCAGCTGCACGGCGGGCCGGAAGGCTTTGATAAACGCCGCTGGCAGATTGTCAGCCAGTCCGACAGCGAAGTGCATTATCGCATCGATTCACCGGATGGCGATCAGGGCTATCCGGGCAATCTGATTGCCGACCTGCGCTATCAGCTGGATGACCAGAACTGCCTGAGCATAAGCTATGAAGCGCGCTGCGATCAGCCCTGCCCGGTCAATCTGACTAACCACGCCTACTTTAACCTTGATGCGCATCATGGCGACGCCCGCCAGCATCGCTTACAACTGCACGCCGACCATTATCTGCCAGTCGACAGCGAAGGCATCCCGAATGCGCCGCTGAAAGCCGTTGCCGGAACCAGTTTTGATTTCCGCGAGGCCAAAGTCGTGGCACAGGAGTTTCTGGCTGACGATGACCAGCGAGCGGTGAAGGGCTATGACCATGCGTTTCTGCTCAACAGCGCAGGCGACGACAGTCAGCCTGCAGCAGAACTCTGGTCGGAAGATGGCAGACTGCAGCTCAGCGTGACCACTTCGGCACCGGCGTTGCAGTTCTACTCGGGCAACTACCTGGCAGGCACCCGTGCCCGTGAGCAGGCGAGCTATACTGCATTTCAGGGTATTGCGCTGGAGAGTGAATTTTTACCGGATTCGCCTAATCATGCTGAGTGGCCTCAGCCTGATTGCTGGCTGCAGCCGGGAGATCGCTGGGAATCCGTGACGCGTTATCGCTTCACGCCACGCTGAGCCTCCGGCTGAAAAACGCGCAGTGCGTCACACACAGGCTTACGCGCTGCCCGCTTTTCCGTTATGGTATGGCGCAATCAGCTCGCGTGTCAGGCGGGCAGCAGCAGGTTTCCAATCTCACAGAAACATCACAGTATTAAGGAGTTAAGCTATGGCTGTAACTAAGCTGGTTCTGGTGCGACACGGCGAAAGCCAGTGGAACAACGAAAACCGCTTTACCGGTTGGTATGATGTTGACCTTTCTGAGAAAGGTCGTGGCGAGGCCAAATCAGCAGGTCAGCTGCTGAAAAAAGAGGGCTTTGTTTTCGATTTCGCTTACACCTCAGTACTGAAGCGTGCCATTCACACGCTGTGGAATGTGCTGGATGAGCTGGATCAGGCCTGGCTGCCGGTTGAGAAAACCTGGCGTCTGAACGAGCGTCACTACGGTGCGCTGCAGGGTCTGGATAAAGCGGAAACCGCTGCCAAATATGGTGATGAGCAGGTTAAGCAGTGGCGTCGCGGCTTTGCCGTTACTCCGCCAGAGCTGGATCGTTCAGATGAGCGCTTCCCGGGCCATGATCCGCGTTACGCGAAACTGACCCCAGAGCAGCTGCCAACCACCGAAAGCCTGGCGCTGACCATCGACCGCGTTATCCCTTACTGGAACGAAACCATTCTGCCGCGCATCAAAAGCGGTGAGAAAGTGATCATTGCCGCACACGGCAACTCACTGCGTGCGCTGGTGAAATATCTGGATAACCTGAGCGAAGATGAAATCCTCGAACTGAACATCCCTACCGGCGTACCGCTGGTCTATGAGTTCGATGAAAACTTCAAACCGCTGAAACGCTACTACCTGGGCGACCAGGACGAGATTGCCGCGAAAGCCGCAGCCGTTGCGAATCAGGGTAAAGCGAAGTAATTTCTCGCTGAAATGCAAAAAGGCCAGACGAAAGTCTGGCCTTTTTTATTGATAACAAAGTCTGGCCAGGAATCAGCCGCGGCGCTGTTTAACCGCTGCCGCCAGCTGACGCAGCACCTTGTCAGTATCTTCCCAGCCGATACAGGCGTCGGTGACACTTTTGCCATAAACCAGCGGCTCGCCGCTCTCCAGGCTCTGGTTGCCTTCCACCAGATGACTCTCGATCATCACACCGACAATCGCCTGCTCACCGTTAATCAGCTGCTGTGAGACATCGTCTGCCACGACCATCTGACGCTGGAACTGCTTGCTGCTGTTGGCGTGGCTGAAATCGATCATCACCTGCTGTGGCAGACCCGCTTTTGCCAGGCCCTCTTTGACCTCTGCAACATGCTGCGCACTGTAGTTCGGCTCTTTGCCGCCGCGCAGAATGATATGGCAGTCACCGTTGCCGCTGGTTTCCACAATGGCGGAGTGACCATACTTCGTCACTGACAGGAAACAGTGTGGCGATCCCGCCGCGTTAATGGCATCGATCGCGACCTTAATGGTGCCATCGGTGCCGTTTTTGAAGCCGACCGGACAGGAGAGACCGGACGCCAGCTCACGGTGAACCTGAGATTCCGTAGTACGCGCGCCAATCGCGCCCCAGCTCATCAGGTCAGCCACATATTGCGGGGTAATCATATCCAGAAACTCGCCCGCCGCCGGTAAGCCGCTGTCGTTAATATCCAGCAGCAGTTTACGCGCCAGCCGCAGACCGTCGTTGAGCTGGTAGCTGTTATCCATGTAGGGATCGTTGATCAGCCCTTTCCAGCCCACCGTGGTGCGTGGCTTTTCAAAATAGACCCGCATCACCACCTCCAGCTCGCCTTTCAGCTCATCACGTAGCGCCAGCAGGCGGTCGGCATACTCTTTTGCCGCTTCAGTGTCATGAATTGAGCAGGGGCCAATCACCACCAGCAGGCGATCGTCCTTGCCCTGCAGGATCTGATGAATCGCCTGACGCGCCTGTGAAACGGTCTGTGCAGCACGATCGGTCGCCGGGAATTTTTCGAGCAGCGCAACCGGAGGTAACAGCTCTTTAATCTCTTTGATGCGTAAGTCATCGTTCTGGTAATTCATACTGATTCCATATTATTTCTGGCCCGGCGCCCGCCGGACACAACCTGCCCAATGTAGCCCGAAGCGCCAGGGGTGTAAATTCCCGCTGCGGGTTAAATGTGCGGGTGATATTTGCATTAATCAGGTTAGCGACTAGACTTTTTAATGGTAAGCACTGAGGAATGTCCCGCTTACCATATTAAATCACCCTGTTTAAGCCAACCGACGAATTATATTTCGTCAGGTATTTTCTTACCCGAAATTGCACCTCTGGGCTTAAAGCACCTTCATTTATTAACGGGAGCATAATGATGAAAAAGTTTGCCTTACTCTTTTTGACAGCAGCAATGACACTGAGCAGCGGTGCGGTACTGGCTGCAGACAGCAGCAGCAATAACGGTACAGCGAATCAGGCAGCCAGTGCAGGTGCAGCAGCGGGCGGAGCGAAAGAGAATCTGCCGCCAAATAAAGTTGATAACAACAAAATTAATAACACCGGCAACGATACGAATCCTGCAACGTCTGGCAGCACCACCAGCCAGGGTAATATGTCTGCTAACGAAATGGACCAGAACAGCCAGTGTAAAGATGGCAAATGTCCGAACATCAACAGAAAAGTTGAGACGAAAGTGGGTGGCGGTGATGTAAATACCAAAACCGACGGTACTACTCAGTAATTCTGTTTAACCAGGAGAGCTACGGCTCTCCTGGTTTTTCTCCCCTCAGCCCCACTCTTCCGCTATGCTAATCCTGTGAAATTTACAGGAAATCCTTCATGGCCGTTTTGCTTCTGATTGACGATCATCCGCTGGTTGAAGTGGCACTTGAAGCCGCTCTGAGCCAGTCGCCCATTCCGGTTCAGCTCCTCTCTGCCAGCAGTGAAAAAGCCGCCCGTCCCCTGCTTCAGCAGCCACTGGACATCATCGTGCTGGATATTGGCCTGCCGGACAGCGATGGACTGGAGTTTCTGCGTCGCCTGAAGATCCATCGGCCCGACTGTCCGGTACTGATCTACTCTGCTCAGCAGACCCGCCACTATGTACGTCGCGCTCAGGCGCTGGGTGCAGCGGGTTACGTGGTGAAGAGCCAGCGTATGGCGCAGTTACTCAGCGCGATCCTGGCGGTGCTGGGCGGTCAGACGGCGTTTCCGGTGATGGATGAAGAGCCCGAACTCCCGCTGACCCAGAAAGAGCGTCAGATTCTGGCGCTGCTGGCCAGCGGCCTGTCCAATCTGCAAATCGCCGCCCAGTTGCACATCAGTAACAAAACGGTCAGTACCCATAAAAAGAACATTCTGGAAAAAACCGGCACCCGCTCAGTAGTTGAACTGGCTGACCTGTGGAAGGCGCAGCAGTGAGAGCGCTTCTGCTGATGCTGCTGTTGCTGTGCGGCTCTGTTCTGGCTGAGGTGCGTCCGGTGAGCAGCGTCAATCTGCCGATGATGCTGCCGGTGACGCACGCGGAAACCATGCAAGGCAAAGTCCTGCGCGTCGGCCTGCTGGAAGAGAACCACGCCCCCTGGGCGATGCGCATCGGCAATGACCTCTATGGCATCAATGCCGACTATCTTTCCGCGCTGCGACAGCTGACCGGCGCGCAGTTCACGCTCACTCTCTACAGCGATCAGCCGCATCTGATGCAGGCGCTGAACAGCGGCCAGATCGATTTTGCACTTGGCATGTGGATTGCCCCCCTGTCAGCCGGCACCCTGAGCAGCGATAGCTGGTACAGCAGCCCGCTGCGGGTCTACCGCAATCAACAAAACCAGCGTGCCGTGATGTTTAACAGCCAGAATGCCCAACTGGCGATCAGCGAAAGCACCCTGGCTCAACTGCCGCCTGCGCTGGCGGCCCGCCACAGCTTCAGACGCTACAGCAGCGACCTTCAGGCGCTCTATACCCTGCTCAATCAGCAGAATGACTATGTGGTGGCGGATGAGACCAGCGCCGGTTTTCTGCTTAGCCAGCTGCAGCAGGGGCAGATTTATCAGATCGCTTCCCACATCGAGGCCGGGCAGCTCAATCTGCGCGCGGTCTCCCGCGATCCCCAGCTTATCAGCTGGATTAATCAGAGCCTGCGTCAGCTGCCTGCGGAACTGATGAACACGCTGCAGGCGCGCTGGAGCAGTAACCTGCCGCGCTATCAGGATACGCAGACCCTGATGCTCAGCCCCGCTGAACGCGCCTGGATTGCTGAACATCCGCGTATTACTTACACCGCCGAACCGGACAATTACCCCTGGAGCTACCGCGATGCCAGCGGAACCGCCAGAGGCTATGGCGTGGACTTGCTGAAAGCGATAGCCCAGAGCACCGGCTTACAGTTTGAGCCGGTGTGGGTCAGCAATCCCCGTCAGGCCCGCACCCTGATTGAGCAAAAACAGGCGATGCTCCAGCTGATGCAGCCGCTGAACGGTGATGCGATGCAGAGCACCTCGCTGCCGGTATGGCGCGCGCTGTGGGGCATCTACAGCATCCAGTCAGATACGCTGGCGCACTGGCGCGACCTGCATGGCAAGCGGATCGGCGTCTTGCAGGATGACCTGGCGCTACGTCTGCTGCCTGCGGATCTGCAGCCGCAGCAGTTTGCCGATCGTAATAGCCTCTATGACGCGCTGGCAAAAGGACAGATCGATGTGCTGGTCGATAACGTGCTCTCCGCCCGCTGGCGTATTGCCAGCCGCGATGATGCGCGCATCCACCTGGCCTTTGCCGCCAGCGATATCGCCTGGCCCATCGCGCTGGGTGTCACACCAGACCAGGCGGTGCTGCGCACGCTGCTGGATCGCGCTCTGCAGCAGATCCCGGCCGATACCCAGAGCCAGATGCGTGACAGCTGGTCTACCCCGCCGCAGCCTGGCAGCGTGATGGTAATGGGTTCGCTGCCGATGATGGTGCTGGCGGTGGCCGGTGCGGCGATTGTGCTGCTGTTGCTGCTGCTGGCGCGCCGCTACTGGCAGCAGCGCCGGGAGCGTCAGCAGCGTGAACAGGCCGAGCATGCCAATGCGATGAAGAGCCAGTTCCTGGCGACTGTCAGCCATGAGCTGCGCACGCCGATGCAGGCGATCCTCGGACTGCTGGAACTGGAGAAGCAGCAGCACAGCAGCCAGAACCTGACGCTGTTACACAGCAGCGCACAATCGTTGCTGACCCTGCTGAATGACCTGCAGGATCATGCGCGTATCGAGAGTAACAGTTTCACCCTGGCGCCCCGTCCGCTGGCGCTGGCGCAGTGGCTGAATCAGCAGCAGCACTTTTATCATCCGTTAATGCGCGCTGACGGCCCGCATCTGATCGTCGAGGCGCTGACACCGCTGCCTGATGCCGTGATGATCGATGCCGATCGCCTGCAGCAGGTGGTCAACAACCTGATGACCAATGCGCTGAAATTTACCCGCCACGGCGCGATTCGTCTGACCCTGGCCGCACAGGATCAACAGTTGATACTCCAGGTGAGCGACAGCGGCAGCGGCATTCCGCCAGAGGAACAGCAGAAGCTGTTTGACCCCTGGTATCAGGCACCGTCCGGTAAATCGGTTTCGGTGCAGGGCAGCGGTCTGGGACTGTTTATCTGCCGGGAAATGGTGCTACGGATGGGCGGCGACATCCAGCTCGCCTCTGAACCCGGTCACGGCACCCGGGTCACCGTGACGCTGCCACTGGAGACCTGCGCACCAGCAGACCACGTGGACGAGACCGCCCTGCCCGACCTTCCACAGCTGCGGGTGGCGATTGTCGATGACCATCCGACCAATCTGCTGGTGATGCAGCAGCAGCTGTCGCGTTTTGCGATTCAGGCTGACATCTTTGAGCAGGGACGCGCGCTGCTGCAGGCCGATGCGCAGCAGCCTTATGACCTGCTGTTTATCGACCAGATGATGCCGCGGCCTGACGGCACACTGCTGCTGCGGATATTGCGTCGGCGTGACCGCCAGCGGGGGCGTAAGGCGATGCGGGTGCTCTGCTCCGCTGATGCCCAGCTGCTGTCGCGACCGCTGGAGGCGCGGGAGCGGGTAGTGATAAAACCGGTGCAGTTAGCCGATCTCAGCGCGCTGCTGGCAGAATGGCAGGAAGATCCGCTGGCAGCGCTGGATGACAATCTGTGGCAACTGGCGCAGCAGAATGAGAAATTCCTCCGCCGCCTGAGCCAGACACTGCACAGCACGGTTACCCAGGATTTGGCCGTAATGCGCGAGGCGCGCGAGCGCGAGGAGTGGATGCAGTTCGCCGAAGCGGCACACCGGATGAAAGGAAGCTGGTTACTGGTGGGACTGGAGCACGGCGCGCAGCTCAGCCAGCAGCTGGCGGAGCAGGCAAAACAGCATCAGGACACGTCTGAGACGTGGCAATCACTGATATTATTAGCAAACAGGTTACTGAAAAAACTGGAATCTTATGGCACATACCCACACTCATAGCGGGCAGGATAGTAATCGCACGCGTCTGGCGGCCGCCTTCGGCGTGACCGTTGTCTTTATGGTGGCTGAAGTGATTGGCGGCTGGCTTTCGGGTTCACTGGCGCTGCTGGCAGACGCCGGGCATATGCTGACCGATGCCGCCGCGCTGCTGATGGCACTGCTGGCAGTGCAGTTCTCACGCCGTAAACCCAATGCACGCCACACCTTTGGCCTGCTGCGTCTGACCACGCTGGCCGCGTTTGTTAACGCCATTGCGCTGCTGGGCATTACCGCACTGATCGTCTGGGAGGCGGTGCGCCGCTTTGCCGATCCGCAACCGGTGACCGGCGGCCTGATGCTGGGGATAGCTATTGGTGGCCTGCTGGCCAATATCCTGTCGTTCTGGCTGCTGCATCACGGCAGCGAAGAGAAAAATCTCAACGTGCGGGCCGCGGCGCTGCATGTGATGGGCGACCTGCTTGGCTCGGTGGGAGCGATTATCGCGGCGGTCATTATTATGCTGACCGGCTGGACACCCATCGACCCGATTCTGTCGTTGCTGGTGTCACTGCTGGTGCTGCGCAGCGCCTGGGCGCTGCTGCGTGAGAGTCTGCAGGAGTTACTGGAAGGAGCACCGCGTTCGCTGGATGTGAACCGGCTGATAAGGGATCTCACCCTGAACATCGCAGAGGTGCGCAATGTTCACCATGTGCATCTGTGGCAGGTGGGTGAAAAACCGCTGCTGACGCTGCATGCGCAGGTGATCCCGCCTTACGACCACGATGCGCTGCTGCATCGTATCCACGACTATCTGCGCCAGCACTATCAGATTGCGCATGCGACGGTGCAGATGGAGTACCAGCCCTGTGCCGGTGCCGAGTGTGAACTCGGCTTAAGCGGCTCTGCCACCACCGTCCATGATCATAGCCATTCACACGACCATGACCATGCTCACGCTAAAGGCGAAGTACACACTCACTGAGCCGACAGCGCGCGGGAACCCTGTTGCCGCGCGCTGCGAATCCACATGCGTGAGCCGTTCAGCGCAATCAGCGTCAGAATCACATACTCCAGCGACATCGCATAGACGCCCTGACGGGCAAAAATCATCACGCTAATCACGTTGATGATGACCCACAGCAGCCAGTTCTCAACATATTTGCGCGTCATCAGCACCATCGCCGCAATCGACAACACCATCATGCAGGCGTCCCAGAACGGGAACGCATCCGGCTGCAGCGCGGGCATCGCCACCGACAGGCCAAGGCCATTCATCAGCGTGACGGCCGCACGGGTTAATAGCGCAAACACCGGATCGATATAGAGGGTCATCAGCGCAATCGCAATCACACAGCCCGCCGTCCAGGCCAGCGCCTTAGGCAGCGGCAGCCAGCGGATTTTCAGCGCCGCCTGATGATCGGAGGTTTGCCGGCTCCAGGCGTACCAGCCGTAGATATTGGCGGCAAAAAAGAAGAGCTGCAGCAGCAGACTGGCGTAGAGCTGGATCTGAAAGAAAATCACCGCAAACAGCGTGACGTTAATCAGGCCAAAGGGGTAATTGATGATTTTTTCCAGGCTGGCAAACCAGATGCAGAGTAAGCCCGCCAGCGTGCCGATAGCCTCAATCCATGAGAGATCGTAGCCTCCGGCACCCAGAGGAATGTGAACCAGAATATTATGTGTGCTGAAGAAGTCCATACTGAGCACCTGTCCGAAAAACGCTTAAGCGTTTCCCTTCACGTTGAGTTTAAGTTCCGCTGCAAAGGATAGCATGCGATTAAGCGGCAGTAACGCCGCCTCACGCAGCGTCTCATCGACCTGAATCTCATGTTCCACCCCACCCGACTCCAGCGCCTCTGCGATGGCTTTAAGGCCGTTCATCGCCATCCAGGGACAGTGAGCACAGCTGCGGCAGGTTGCACCTTCACCAGCGGTCGGCGCTTCAAGCAACTCTTTATCCGGCACCGCCTGCTGCATTTTGTAGAAGATGCCGCGATCGGTCGCCACAATCATCTGCGGATGCGGCAGGGATTTGGCGGCCTGAATCAGCTGGCTGGTCGAGCCGACCGCATCGGCCAGATCGACAATCGCCTGCGGTGACTCAGGATGCACCAGCACTGCCGCGTCGGGATAGAGCGCTTTCATGCGCTGCAGCGCCTGGGTTTTGAACTCGTCGTGCACAATGCAGGCACCCTGCCAGCAGAGCACGTCGGCGCCCGATTTCTGGGTAACGTAGCGGCCAAGATGGCGATCCGGCGCCCAGATGATCTTTTCGCCCAGACTGTCCAGGTGCTCAATCAGCTCGACCGCAATGCTTGAGGTTACCACCCAGTCGGCCCGCGCTTTTACCGCCGCCGAGGTATTGGCATAGACCACCACGGTGCGATCGGGATGGGCGTCGCAAAAGGCATTAAACTCTTCAATCGGGCAGCCGAGATCCAGTGAACACTCCGCCTGCAGTGTCGGCATCAGTACGGTTTTCTCCGGGCTGAGGATTTTGGCGGTTTCCCCCATAAAGCGCACGCCCGCCACCAGCAGTGTCGTCGCCGAATGGTTGCTGCCAAAGCGTGCCATCTCCAGCGAGTCGGAAACGCAGCCGCCCGTCTCTTCCGCCAGCGCCTGAATCTCAGGATCGGTGTAGTAGTGTGCCACCATCACCGCGTTTCGCGCCTTCAGCAGCGCTTTAATTTTCTCACGGTAGAACGCCTTCTCGTCGTCACTCAGGCGGGCGGGTTTGGGCGGAAAGGGGTAAACGGCGCTTTCGGGATCGAACATCACACTCATGACACAGCTCTCGTTTTATCTAATTAACGAAAATCGCCTATTCCGGCGAGTTATGGCGTCTAATCCGCCATCGTGTTTTATATGCTAAACACGATAGCGGAAAAGCCTGGCTGTGTCGTGCGATATTTATTCTGTCTGCATCACAGCGCCGATCCTGCCGGGCTGTGTTTCATCTGCCAGTCCCAGCGGTTTTTGCGGCGCTTCCAGCGCCAGCAGAAAAGCTTTGATATCCAGCCCGCCCGCAAAGCCGGTCAGCTTGCCGTTGGCACCAATCACGCGGTGGCACGGTGCGACAATTGAGAGTGGATTACGACCATTGGCCGCCCCGACGGCTCGCACCGCCAGCGGATGGCCGATCTCCCGCGCAATCTGGCTGTAGCTGCGCGTCTCACCAAACGGGATCGCCAGCAGCGCCTGCCAGACTTTTTTCTGAAACCCGGTGCCGACAAAATCGAGCGGCAGCTCAAAGCAGCGACGAGCACCGGTGAAGTACTCGCTGAGCTGACGCTCAGTTTCGATCAGAATGGGATGATCGTCATCGCGCGTTTGTGGCAAAAACCGGGTGCGTTTCGGATCGTCGTTTTCCCACAAAATACCCGCCAGGCCACTATCGCTGGCGACCAGTTTCAGTTCACCCACCGGGGTGACTATCGGTTTGAAGAAGTACATGGTGATTCTCCCGTCACGGTTCTGTCGCCTATTATCGCACTTTTCATCAGCCTGACTGGCTGTTTTCGGTCATGGCGATAAACTGTTGTGCTGTCCGAAAACAGCCAGTCTGCCGGGATTCACCGGTGTAGGCTGCGCTTATTTACCGGAGAAATGCCATGCTCGATCCCGACATTGCCTATCAGGCGCTGACCTCTCGTGATACCCGCTTTGACGGCGTTTTCTTTGTTGGCGTGACCTCAACCGGTATCTATTGTCGTCCGGTCTGCCCGGTCAAAGCGCCGATGCAGAAGAACTGCCTTTTCTTCAGCAGCGCCGAAGCGGCGGAGAAAGCCCGCTTTCGCCCCTGCCTGCGCTGTCGGCCCGAACTGGCACCGGGTAATGCGCCGGTTGATCAGCCGCACCGTGTGGCAGAGCGGCTGGTTCAGCGCATCGAGGAAGGCATGCTGGAGGAACGTGAAGGACTGGAGGCGATTGCGGCTGAATTCGGTATCAGCCTGCGTCAGCTGCGCCGTATCGTGCAGCAGGAGCTGGGTGTCTCGCCGCTGGAGCTGAAGCAGACGCGGCGCATGCTGCTGGCTAAACAGCTGCTGACCGAAACCCGGCTGCCGATTATTGACGTTGCCTATGCCAGCGGCTTTGGCAGCCTGCGGCGCTTTAATGATGTGTTCCAGGCGCGTTACCGCATGACGCCAGGCGCGCTGCGCAGGGATGATACGGGCACTCAGCGTGCGCAGCCCGGCGACCGCGTGACGCTGCGGCTGGCCTATCGCCCTCCCTACGACTGGGCAGCGATGCTCTGGTTTTTGCAGACGCATCTGATGAAGGAGGTCGAGGCGGTGGAAGATGGCTGCTGGCGACGCACCGTGGTGCTTGGCCGCTGCCGGGGTTGGGTCACTGTTTCGCATCTGCCGCAAAAGAATGCGCTGCAGGTGACGCTCTCAACCTCGCTGACGCCGGTTCTGCCCCTGCTGCTGCGCCGTCTGCGCGATCTGTTCGATCTCGACGCACAGCCGCAGCGTATCGCCGCCTGTCTGGCGCAGGACCCGCTGCTGGCACCCAGCCTGATATCGCATCCGGGTCTGCGTGTGCCTGGCGCATTCGACGCCTTCGAACTGGGCGTGCGCGCCATTATCGGCCAGCAGGTGACGGTCAAAGCAGCCACCACGGTCAGCAGCCGTTTTGCCGCCGCCTTTGGCGAACCCTGTGAGACGCCGTTCGCCGATCTGACCCGCTACACCGCACATCCTGAACGCATCGCCGGACTGACGGTAGACGATGTCGCGCCGATGGGGATTGTCAGCGCCGCGCGCTCCCGCGCCATCATCGCCTTTGCAACAGCCTGCGCCAGCGGGGATCTGCGTCTCAGTGCCGCTCAGCCGCCTGACGAGGTGATCAAAAAGCTGGTCAGCCTGCCGGGCATTGGTCCCTGGACCGCACACTATATCGCGATGCGCGCCCTGCGCTGGCCGGATGCCTTTCCCAAAGAGGATATTGCCATTCGGAATAACCTGGGCGGCATGTCATCGAAAGAAGCGGAGGCGCGATCGCAGTCGTGGCGTCCCTGGCGCAGCTATGCGGTGATGCATATCTGGGAGAGCCTGGCAGTGGCAAAGGCAAAGAAAAAGCCGTGACGGTTGATGTAAGGATGCAGATAGTCTGCCCTGACCTGCATCGTCGGTATCGCAGAAACTAAAAATGCAGAGCCTCTTCCAGACTGCTTACAAACTCGCACCCGACTGGATTTGGCCGCAACGAAAAAGCTCAACGCGCAGGGAACAGGGTCAGAAGAGGAAAGCGTCCCGCGCCAGGGACGGCGCGGGCCGAGCGTGTCATGGATTGGCTTTAGCGTCTTTCCGATCTGACCGTGTTCTCTGCGCAGGCTCGATCTCTCAGCGGAACAAGCCGGAGTTTGCCCACAACTTCAAAAACCAATGACGTTTTACTTTGAAAAAGTTTCAGATACCGCAGAAACGAAAAAAGCGCCCTAAGGGCGCTTCTTTCTTAATTGGTGGGTCGTGCAGGATTGCCTCGGCCCATCCGGGGCCTCGCCCTTCGGGTGATGCTATCGCATCAGCCTGAATCGCCCGGCGATTCAGTCGAACCTGCTGCAGGTTCTCACCCTGCACGGTGAACTCCGTGCCGCAGAAACGAAAAAAGCGCCTTAAAGGCGCTTTTTTCTTAATTGGTGGGTCGTGCAGGATTGCCTCGGCCCATCCGGGGCCTCGCCCTGCGGGTGATGCTGTCGCATCAGCCTGAATCGCCCGGCGATTCAGTCGAACCTGCTGCAGGTTCTCACCCTGCACGGT
>Ga0265797_10001620_pt1 | contig 39438 bp, 34 predicted proteins | sample P2T30metagenome_FD_192433 | JGI IMG/M metagenome (GOLD analysis project Ga0265797, IMG submission 192433) | Plant litter microbial communities from East Loma Ridge, Irvine, California - P2 T30 | ecosystem: Environmental > Terrestrial > Plant litter > Unclassified | place: USA: California...
ACTCCGATTTCGAGAAGGGTTTCATCCGCGCCGAGGTCATCAAGCTAGCCGATTACCAGGAATACAAAACCGAGGTAAAAATCAAGGAAGCCGGCAAAATGGCCGTCGAAGGCAAAGACTACGTGGTGCAGGATGGCGACATCATGCACTTCCGGTTTAACGTGTAGCGCCTGGCGCCGCTAGCGGTATCTTGGAAGCCCCAGCCGGTAACGGTTGGGGCTTTTTGCATTAATAATTCTGAAAAATGGAAGACGAAAAATACCCTGCCTGGCTAGCTTATAAATTACTAAATAATTCTTTTGACTGGGCGTCAGCTACCAGGGTTTCGACGCAAGAACTTATGGATAATATCACGTTGCATGATGCTTATTGATACAGCACATACGTGGCAGGTGAAAATAATTGGATACTGATAATCAACCTTGATGCAATTTGGAATAAGCGTTTTTGCCACGATTCAGAAGAGTGGCCGTTTTTGATTATTAAATTTCAAAAGGTGTTTTGTTCATTTCAGGAATTTGGTGAGCATGACCTTTCTTACCGGACAATAGGTGGAGTGGAAGTGACATCGATAGGCGGTAAGGATTTTGACGACTGGCTGGACTTTACAAAAATTGCTGGGTTTCTGCCATTGGATGTCTTGCAAAGCATACAAGCAGAGGGCGGTTTGACCCGCACTGAAATAAGTACCGTCTATGGTGGCTCTCTATCATTGGTCCACGTGCCAGCCATAGAGGTTTTACTTTACTCGGAGCAAGGCAGCCAGTTGGCAATCAACCTATCCGCTCAGTAGGCTTTTAGTAAGCATCGCGTACCAGATTTGGGGAGGTGGATTTGCCGGCCCGCGCCTTCCAAAACCCCGCGCCCCCAACGTATCTTTGCCCCCTGCCAAAACCAAGCCCAAACTCCCTAAGTATATGAAGTTCATTGTTTCGTCCTCGGCCCTGCTCAAGCAGCTCCAGAGCATCAACGGCGTGGTCACGAACAACCCCGTGGTGCCCATCCTGGAGAACTTCCTGTTTGAGATTGAGCCGGGCAAGCTCACCATCACCGCCTCCGACCTGGAGACGAGCATGATAACCGAGCTGCCCATCGAAGCCCGCGAATCGGGGCGCATTGCCGCGCCGGCCCGCATCCTGCTCGACACGCTCAAGAACCTGCCCGACCAGCCCGTAACGTTCTCGCTGGATGAGGAAACCTACACCATCGAAATCAGCTCGGCCAACGGCCGCTACAAGCTAGCCGGCGAAAACGCCGCCGACTTTCCCCGCGTGCCGGTGGTGAAAGGCTCGTCGCCGGTTGAAATCCCGTCGTCGTCGCTTGCCCGCGCCATCAACAAAACTATCTTCGCCGTGAGCACCGACGAGCTGCGCCCCGCCATGACCGGCATCCTGGTGCAGCTGGGCGAGGCGCAGGTGACCTTCGTGGCCACCGATGGCCACCGCCTGCTGCGCTACCGCCGCCAGGATGTGAACGCCGGCCAAACCGCCAACCTCATCATCCCACGCAAAGCCTTCAACCTGCTGAAAAGCTCCTTGCCCAGCGAGGCCACGCCGGTGCGCGTAGAGTTCAACCAGAGCAACGCGTTCTTCTCCTTCAACCAGATGCGCCTGGTGTGCCGCCTCATTGACGAGCGCTACCCCGACTACGAGAACGTAATTCCCGTCAGCAACCCCAATAAGCTGACCATCAACCGGGCCGAGCTGCTGAACTCGGTGCGCCGCATCAGCATCTACTCCAACAAGACCACGCACCAGGTGCGCCTGCGCCTCACCGGCTCGGAGCTGGTAATCTCGGCCGAAGACCTGGATTTCAGCAACGAAGCCAAGGAAACGCTGGTGTGCCAGTACGACGGCGAGGACATGGAAATCGGCTTCAACGCCCGCTTCCTGCTCGAAATGCTGAGCAACATCGACTCGGAAGAAATCACGCTGGAGCTAAGCACGCCCAACCGCGCCGGCCTGCTGATGCCTGCCCAGGCTGACGAGAATGAGAGCATCTTAATGCTGGTGATGCCAGTAATGCTCAACAATTACGTCTAGACCGCAGATTTAACGGATTTAACGGATTTCGCAGATACGCTTGCTGACGCAAGCTGACTACGTGGGCGTTAATCCGTTGAGTTGGGTTAAAGAAGACGATATAAGCTATAAAAAGAGAATGCCTACTGGATTTCGCCCGCGTAGTCAGCTTGCAGAGCAAGCGTATCTGCGAAATCCGTTAAATCCGTTAAATCTGCGATGAAGAAGTCAGAAATCCGTTTTAGCATTGCCCTCGACGACCAGAAAGTACCCGAGGCTATTAGCTGGCAGGCTACCGATGCGGGGCCCGATATTCAGTTTGCCAAAGCCATCAACGTTGCCATCTGGGACCGTAATGCCGATGCGACGATGAAAATCGACCTCTGGACCAAGGACATGCCAACCGATGCCATGAAGTACTTCGTGGTTGATAACATTGGCTCCATGGCCGAAACTATCCAGACGGCTACCGGCGACAAGAAAATGGCCGAAATGATGCGCAAGCTCTGTAAGGAGTTGAGCGATTATATCGACGAGCAAGGCGCTACTAACGCGTAATTCAACAGTTGGCTAGCCAGCCAAGATGTAACAAAAAATGCCTTCTGCGTGTAGCAGAAGGCATTTTTTGTTGTGCGTCGGCCAGTTAGGGCTGCTGGCGCAGGGTGCGGCCGAACGGCTCACCCGACTGGCGGGTTTCCTTGGTTTTGGTGGGGGTGATGGTGGCGTCGTTGGCCCGCACGGGCGAGGGGTTTTGCACCGAATTGACCAGGATGGAGGCCGAGGCGTTGTGGGCGTAGTTGTGGTCGGCCTGGGCGTAGCGCTTGCGGGCGTCGAAGTAGTCGGTGTACTGGTCGGTTGAGAGTACGGCTTGCAACTCAGTATCGCGCTCGCGGGCGATGGCCTTGGACTGCTTGTCGAGCTGCTCAGGGTTCTTGGCGTACTGGCGCTCAGCGGCTTCGAGCTTGGCGATTTTATCAGCGTTGATGGCGCGCAGACGGGCCGACTGGTAACCGTTGAGGCGCAGGTCGCGGGTCATCTGGTTGCTCAGGTACTCGGCGCGGTCACTGGTGGCGGGGTTGAGGCGTGGACTTTGCTTGGTTTTATCCTGCGGCATGGGGGTGGCCGGCGTCGTCTGCTGGGCGCGGGCGGTGAGCGTCGCGGCCAGCAGCAAAAAGGCAAAAGCAGATTTCATTGGCGGGCAGAGCTTGAGTGCGAAGAACGGTAGCCAACTATCGCGCCAAGCGGCGGGCGATAACTAGCTACCGTTCTAACGCAGAAGCGCAAAAGTAGGTTGAGGTTTTAGGGGCGCGAAGAGCGAGCTAAAACTGATTTTTCCACATCATGCTCTCCACTGGGCGGTCGGTGCGGTCGTTGTACTTGGCCGACTGCTTGCGGTTGTAGAACGTTTGCACGTCGCCCTGAATTCCGAAGTAGATGAGCTGGCCGATGGGCATGCCGGGGTACACGCGCACGGGCATCGACACGCTGATTTCCAGCGTCCAGTGATTGCAAAAGCCCACGTCGCCTTTGCCGGCGGTGGCGTGAATATCAATGCCCAGCCGGCCCACGCTGCTCTTACCTTCGAGAAAAGGTACGTGCGCGTGGGTTTCGGTGTACTCCTCCGTCACGCCCAGGTAGAGCACGCCGGGCTGAAGCACGAAGCCTTCCTCGGCCGACATTTCGAAGGTGGTAATCTGGTTGTGGCGGCGAGCGTCGAGCACCGCGTCGTTGTAGGTAGCCAGGTAGCGGCCCAGGTGCACGTCGTAGGAGTTGGTACCCAGGCAGCTAGGGTCGTAGGGCTGCACCACGATGGTACCGCGCTCCATTTCGGCGCGGATTTGCTGGTCGGTCAGAATCACGGGGTAATCGGCTGGTAAAAGGATTTCACGGTTTTGAGGTGGCTACTGGTTGGTAATCACCGCGAAATCAAGGGGTAATTAATGTTGGTCGTCGTCGTCGTAATTATCAGCGGGCAGCTCGCCTGTGGACTGCGGGCGGAAGCGGCTAAAGAAGCTAGCGCTGCGCGCGGCTGGCGGCTCCGGCTCGTCGGTGTGGTCGTGCTCGCCCTCGGCGGGCGCGTCGTAATAGCCCTGCTCGGCCTCCAAGGTGCGCACGCGGCGGCGCAGGCGGTGCAGCTCGGGCAGCAGGCTAGCCACGGTATAGAGCAGCATCCCGAACGAGCCCAGGCTGAGCAGCATTGTGAAATAGCCGACCCAGCCGGGGCCGTTGCTGCTAGCGCTGGCGTCTTCAGAGAGGGCAGCGGGGCGGCGCATTTCGGGCTCCGCATCGGGGCTGGTGGTAGGCTCGGCATCGCTAGGAGCGGGGCCATTGGTAGTGAGGGGCGCGGCAGCGGCTAGCGGCTCCTCTGGCTCGGGGGTAGGCTTGGCTGCGGGGGCGCCGCTGGCGTTGAACTGGGCGGTGGCTTGCTTGATGACACGCTGCTCGGCCCGGATGAGCGCCGATTTTTCATCGCGCGGCAGGCCGCGGATGAAGAACTCAAAATTGCGGTCGCGCAGCACGCCGTTGAGCTGTTTTTCAAACTCGGCCTGCGTGAGAGCGCCATTGCCGAAGTGCGTTTTGTAGCGTTCGGCTACGCCGTTGTAGTTGAGGAACAGCTTTTGCAGCTCGGCATTATTCTCGAAATTGGCAAACTGCCGGCGGGCCGCCGCCGTGCGCAGGCTAGCTGGGTACTTCTGCCGCGTGAAGTGCTTGTCGTACACCGTTTCGAAGGTGCGGAAGTTGAGCTCGTCGATGGTGCGGTCGAAGAGCTGCTTGTTGGTTTCGGCAGGCGTTTGGGCCCGGCTAGCCAGCGAGAAAAACAGCAGGAACAGGCTGAGCGAACGGCGCATAGGCAGCTTAAAAAAGAGCGCGAGGTGTCGCAAGGTAAAAAAAGGTTTCGCAAGGTTGAAGGAGGGCCGCGAATGAGCCAGGGCACTACGGCGCGCTGCTGCAAGCCGGCTGGTCATTCGCGAAACCTCTTTTAACCTTGCGAAACCTTGCGCGCAAAACTACGCCTGAATGCCGTGTGCCTCTATCAATGATTCGCGGCAGGCCGTGAGGTATTTCTCCACCAGTTCGTCGGTGATGGCCGTGGAGATGAATAACGCCTCAAACTGCGACGGCGCCAGGTAGATGCCGCGCTGCAACATAGCGTGGAAGTAGCGGCCGAAGGCCGGCAGGTCGGCTTTCTTGGCATCTTCCAGGTTATTGACTGGCTCGGGTGTGAAGAACAAACTGAACATCGAGCCTACCTGGTTGACGGTATAGTTCAGGCCCAACTCCTTGGCAATCTGGCGGGTGCCGTCGGCCAGCCGGGTGCTGGTGGCTTCGAGTTGCTGGTACACCTCGGGGTGCTCATGCAGGTAGCGCAGCTGGGCCATGCCGGCGGCGGTGGCCAGCGGGTTGCCGGAGAGCGTGCCAGCCTGGTACACTTTGCCGGCCGGGGCTACCTGGTTCATGATGTCGGCGCGGCCGCCGTAGGCCCCCACGGGCAGGCCACCGCCAATGATTTTGCCGAGCGTCGTCATATCTGGCACCACGCCGAAGCGCTCCTGCGCGCCACCCGGCGCGAGGCGGAAGCCCGTCATTACTTCGTCGAATATCAGCACGATACCGTGCTGGGTACACAGCGCCCGCAGCCCAGCCAGGAAGCCGTGGGCCGGCTCTACGAGGCCCATGTTGCCCACCACCGGCTCAATGATGATGGCGGCGAGCTGGTCGGGGTTGGCGGCAATGGCGGCCTCTACGGCGGCTAGGTCGTTGTAGGGCACCGTGAGGGTGTCCTGGGCCACACCCTCGGTTACGCCCGGCGAGTCAGGGGCACCCAGCGTAAGGGCGCCCGAGCCGGCGGCGATGAGAAACGAGTCGCCGTGGCCGTGGTAGCAGCCCTCGAACTTGAGGATTTTGGCGCGGCCGGTGTAGCCACGCGCCACCCGGATGGCCGACATGGTAGCCTCGGTACCGGAGTTGACCAGCCGTACTTTTTCTAGGCTGGGTACCATCTCGATGAGCAACTCAGCCATCTCGACTTCGCGCCGGGTGGGCGCGCCGTACGATAAAGAGTTGGGCAGTGCCTCGGCAATAGCCTGCAATACAGGTTGAAACGCATGGCCGAGTATCATTGGCCCCCAGGAGTTGATAAAGTCAACGTATTGGTTGCCATCTACATCGGTGAGCCAGGCGCCCTGGGCCGACTGCATAAACACGGGCGCGCCGCCTACCGAGCGGAAGGCCCGTACCGGCGAGTTGACCCCACCTGGAATAAGCTCCTGGGCGCGGGCAAAGAGGGATTCAGAAGTCGTCATTCTTTTTAAAGCTTGCTTTTTTGTCTTCTTAAAATCGACTGCCCTTGCCGCGCTCCACTTCAGTGCGCTCACAAGGACGGCTGTATAGGATATGCCACTACCGCAGCAACTGCGGCTCTAGGTTGCTGAGCTTGAGCAGCGGCACCGTCTGGTTGTCGTGGGTGCCGCCGGGGTAGGCGAGGCCCTCGAAAATGGCACCCGGCTGGGGCGGCGCAGTAGCCAGCCCGCCCTGAAAGGCGGGGCCATACTGTTGTAGCGCATTGCCAAAAAACAGCAGCAGCTCAAAGCCCTGATTCGCAAATACGGAGGGCGGTAGATTCTGCTTAGCCAGGTAGAGTTGGCGGAAGCGACGGTAGGCCGGGCGCTGGCGGTCGAAGTACTTGGGGTGGTAATAGTAGATGCCCGCACTGCCGAGCTGGCCCACGCCCAGGCTGGGGTTGTCGAGCCAGGAGCCGGGCACGAGCAGCGCCGGGCGACTGGTAGTGGGCACGGTGCCCAGGGCCGTAAACACGGCCGGGCCTGTTTTGCGGTTGTCGGAAGCTACTACGACGTGGCTGGCCCCGGTCAGCTCGGCTGCAACGAGGGCGGCGGTGAGGCTGGCTGGGTCGTCGGGGCGGAAGGCGTGGGTGGCGGTGATGTGGCCACCGGCCGCCTCGTAGGCTGCCTGGTAGGCGGCGGCAAAGTCGTTGTCGTCCTTGCTGTCTTCGTGCAGCAGCACGGCCGGGCGGCCGGTGCCGAAGGAGGTGGCCGCAAACTGCGCCGCCTCGCGGGCCTGGGTGGCGGCGCTGGGCGAGTAGAGGTAGTGATACGCGTTATCGGTCACCAAATCACCGTCTTGCGACAGCGGGTTGACGCAGACAATCTGGTGGTCGCGGGCGTAGCGGGCCAGCAGCTTAGCGCCCGACTTGTAGATGGGCCCGATGAGCATGTCCATGCCCGCCAGCTCGGGCAGGGCCAGTACGCTCTTGAGCGTAAGCGTATCGGCCCCCGTGTCGTAGGCAAAAATTTGCACTGGGTGGCCAGCGCGCTGGAGCGAGTCCTGGGCCAGGCGCAGGCCCGCGTAGAGGTCGGTGACGAACTGGTTTTTGCGCTGTGTCTGCCAGCTATTGTCTTGTAATTCAAAGGGCAGCAGTACGCCGATGTTGTAGATGCCCTTGCGCGGCAGGGCTTTGGGCGCGGCGACTGGCGCGGCAGCCGTCAGGGCCGTGGCGTAGCGGTTGCGGTCGAGCTTGAACTGCGCTACCAGTGCGTCGAGCTGCTGGCGGTCGGCGTCGTTGAGCGAGCCCGTACCCAGCAGATAATCAGCGTAGAGCCGGCCGATGAGCTTGCTCTGGGGATAGCGCTTTTGGAGGCGCTGCCAGGTGGCGCGGTCCTTCAGCTTCGCTAAATAAGCCGTTTGCATGGCCTCGCGCGGGGCAGCGTACTGCTCGGCGGGTAGCTGGCCCAGCGTGCGCAGGGCGGTGTCGTAGTCGCCCTGCTCAAACGACACCTGGCCTTGCAGGTACAGAGCCTCGTTGAGGTTGGGGTAGGTGGGGTACTGGTTGCGGATGAGGTTGAGCATCTGCTCGGCCTCGGCCCACTGGCTTAGGCGGGTGGCGGCCACGGCGTAGAGGTAGGCCGCGTCGGGGGCCTGGGCAAAGTGGTTGATGGGCTGGGCCAGCGGCTCCAGCTCCTGCATAGCCACGGCAAAGTGGCCCTGGTCGAGCTGGGCCTTGCCGGCGCGGTAGCGCGTGAGCTGGCCCTGCGCGGCAGCCGAGAAGCTGAGGAAGACTAGCGGGAGAAAAAATAGTTGCCAGGGCAGCAGCGCCACGGTGCGGAGCAAACGGGTCATGCGGAGGAGGGAGGGCCAGGGTTGGCCACCGCAAAGGTACGCCCGGCGGGGGAGGGCCTGAAAAGCAACCCGGCTGGCCGCAGTTCCTACCTTTAGTACTCGCTACCAACTCGCACCTGCTGATGGACCTGACCATGCCCATGTCGTTGCCGGCCCTGCGCCGCCGCCTACCATTGCTTTTCGTGCTGGGGCTGTCGCTGGCGCTGAGCTTCGTACTCATCGCGGCCCGCGTGCTCATCACCGGCCGGCCACTGTTCCTGTTTCTGCTCTGGAATTTGTTTTTGGCTGCTATTCCGTTTGCCTTGAGCGCGGCGTTGAGCCTGGCGGCCCGTGCCCCTAAGGCCCGGCTGCTACTGCCAGTGGGGGCGGTGTGGCTGCTGTTTTTCCCCAACGCGCCCTACCTCGTCACCGACCTGTTTCACCTGGTGCCGCACGCGGGCGTGCCGTACTGGTACGACCTGGCGCTCATCATGTCCTGCGCCTGGAACGGCCTGATGCTGGCCTTTGCCTCGCTGCTCGATATGCACGCCCTGGTGCGCCAGCGGCTGGGTTTCTGGGCTGGCTGGGGCTTCGTAACGGTGGCGCTAGGCCTGAGCGCCTTCGGCATATACCTGGGCCGCTACCTGCGCTACAACTCCTGGGATATTCTCAACAACCCCTTCACACTGGTCTACGATATTGTGCAGCGCCTGCTGCATCCCTTCCACAACTGGCAGACCTGGGGCGTGACGGTCGTGTTCTGGGCCTTTTTGCTGATTGCCTACGCCACCGTGCGCCTGCTCGGGCACGGGCGAGAGGCTGGTAAGGAGGAGTAAGAGCATCAAAAAGAACGTCAGGCTGAGCCTGCCGAAGCATCCCGCTCGCGCCGCTAGGGTAAGTAATCCTAACGATTCGAGCGAGATGTTCCGGCAGGCTCAGCCTGACGTTCTTTGTTAATACTTACTTCAAATTGCCTTCCCAGGCCGCTAGCTCTTCGCGTCGCTCGGCGGCAGCGCGGGCCAGTAGTGCCGGGCTGGGGCCGGTGCCCAGGTAGATGGTGGTGCCATGCTCCACGGCGTAGGGATGTGCGACCTCGCCCACCTTGCGAAACTTCTGGAAATAAGGCACTAGCTCGGTCGGATGGCCTTCGCCCACGAGCAGCAGGTGCCGGTAGGGCCGCGCCGGCCACTGCGGAAACCAATACAGGTAGCTGCCATTGAAGCTGGTGGCGGCGGGCATGGGCCGGGCGCGGTTGTAGTAGTTGATAGCGCCGGCCTGGCCGTAGCTATCGCACTTGATGAGGGTGCGGGCCCGCGTGGAGTCGGGCAGGGCCCGGTAGGCCAGCCAGGTTTTATCGGCCAGTTCCTGCCAGCCCAGCATATCGGCAAAATCCTGGGGCAGCGGGTGGATTTCGCCGTCTTCCCAGCGGTTGAGGCCCAGCTTCTGGTGCACGGGCTGCTGGCCCAGGCGCGCCATCGCGGCCGGTGATAAGATGGGAAAAATGTCGCGCACAATGGGTGCCCACAGCAGCACCGGCACCGCCAGCAGCGCCACCCGCAGGCGCGGCCAGTACGCCAGCTGCGCCTGCCACCACACCGCGCCTACCGCAAACAGCGCCGGGTAGTAGCCCAGCCCATAGTAGCCTTTACCGTGCAATAAAGTAATAATCAGCAAGCCCACCACATACACAAGCCCCACCACTCTGGCCGCCGGCGTGGGCCGGCCACGCAGGGCCGCCCACAGCCCCGGCACCCACACCAGCGCCGCCGCAAAGCACAGCAGCAGCTGCTCTTTCCAAAACCCGCCGGCCGTGACGTGCACCAGCTGCTGGGCGTGCAGCAGAGCCATGTGATGGCGAAACGGCAGCCCGTGCGCCACCTGCCACCCCAGCGTGGGCGCCGCCACCAGCAGCGCTATGCCCGCCGCCAGCCAGATAGGCCGCCGCCCAAACGCGTGCGGTGCCGTAGCCAGCAGCGCCGCCAACACGGCCGCTCCAAAAAAGAACGTCGTGTACTTATTCAGAACCCCTAATCCCAGTAAAAGCCCCAGCCAATACAGGTGGCGCGGCTGGCCATCGGGCTGCGCGTGCCGCACCAGTAGGTAGAGCCCCAGCGTGAAGCTAAATACTTCAAAAGCATTGGGTTGGAAAAGTAAGTTGAGCCGCCCGTAGGCCGTGGTGAGGTAGCACACGCCCGCCAGCACCTGCGCCCACGGCCCGCCGCCCAGCCGCCGGGCCAGCCGCACCACCACGTAAATGGTGAGCGCGCCCCACAGCAGCGGCCAGAACTTTACCCAAAAGAAGCCGCCGCCCAGCGCCAGCGTCACCCAGCTTTGCAAGGCCGTGAGGGGCGGCACTTCGATGTAGCCCCAGGCCAGGTGGTGGCCGTAGTCGAGGTAGAGGTATTCGTCGCGGTGCAGTTCGTAGGTGCCATAGCCCGCCAGCAGCAGGCCCGAAATGAACTTGAGAAGCGCGCAGAGCAGCGGTAAGCGGTGTTTCATGAAGGCAGAGCGAGTGATGCAGAAAGTGCCGGCAAAAGAACGTCATGCCGACCGAAGGGAAGCATATCGCGTGCTTCCGTTGAATTACTACCCCCCTAGCGCCAGCAAGCGAGATGCTTCCCTTCGGTCGGCATGACGTTCTTTGTTTGCCGGCTAATTGCTGGCTTGTCAATCAAAAGAAAATGTCCTGGTTCCGCCTGCTTTCCACCCGTCGCTACCCCGACCGCCCCGCCGAAACGCCCATGCCTGGCCGCTCGCCCTACTTGGCTGACTACGACCGCGTGGTGTTCTCGTCGGCCTTTCGGCGCTTGCAGCGTAAAACGCAGGTGATGCCGCTGCCCGAAACCGACTTTGTGCACACCCGCCTCACGCACTCGCTCGAAACTGCCTGCGTGGGCCGCTCGCTGGGCCGCCTCTCGGCCCGCCGCGTACTCGAAAACGACCCGGCTATTGCGGAAGAGCTGCCCGACTTTGCCCAGGATTGCGGTGATATTGTGGCCGCCGCCTGCCTGGCCCACGACATCGGCAACCCGCCCTTCGGCCACTCCGGTGAGGATGCTATCTCGGCCTACTTTGCCAGCCGGGCGGCCGAGCGGTTCACCACCGGCCTTAGTGCCGCCCAGCAGGCCGATTTGCAGCACTTCGAGGGCAATGCGGCGGGCTTTCGCATTCTCACGCATACCTACCCGGCGCTCAGCAGTGGCTCGGCTGGCCTGGGGCTCACCTATGCCACGCTGGGCGCGTTTACCAAGTATCCGCGCCCGTCAATTATTGCCGATGATAAAAGGCGAAATGGGGCCAGCGAAAAGAAATACGGCCATTTTCAGGCTGAAAACGCCCGCTTCAAATTGGTGGCCGAAGAATTGGGCTTGCTGCCCAAAGATGGCCCGGCCGGCTTCTACCATCGCCATCCGCTGGCTTTCCTGGTGGAGGCGGCCGACGATATTTGCTACCGCATCATCGACTTTGAGGATGGCCTCAAGCTTGGCCTCATCGACCACGAGCGCGGCTTGCAGCTCATGCGCAACCTGCGCGCCGCCGCCCCCAACGCTCGCCCCAAAGGCAGCGGTAGCAGCAGCCTGCACTGGCGCGACTGGCAAGAGGAGCTGGGCTACCTGCGCGCCACGCTCATCGGCCAGCTCGTAGACGAAACCGCCACCCGCTTTGCCCAGCACGCCCCCGCCATCCTGGCCGGCACCTACGACGCCTCACTGGTCAAAGAATTGACCGGCTACGAGTTTCTCCAAGAAATTCAGCAGTTGAGCGTGGATAAACTGTACCGCTCGCGCCCGGTACTCGAAATCGAAGCGGCTGGCTTCGAAGTGCTCGGCGGCCTGCTCGATGTATTTCTGTGCGCCATCTTCGATGCGAAGCATAATCACCGCTCCAAAAAGCTGCTCGACCTTTTACCAAGTCAATTTCGGGCCGTTGGCCACCAGGCCGGCGCCTCGGCCTACGAGCAAATACTATTGCTCACCGACTACGTAGCCGGCATGACCGACCAGCACGCGCTGAGTTTGTACAAGACAATAAAAGGAATTGAATTACCAAAAGGCTTCTAGACCGCAGATTTAACGGATTAAACGGATTTCGCAGATACGCCTGCTTCGCAGGCTGGCTAGCCTTCGTGGCCGCCTTTTTACCTGATGATGAAAACAGGCAACTCCGTGTAGTCAGCCTAGCGAAGCTAGGCGTATCTGCGAAATCCGTTTAATCCGTTAAATCTGCGGTCTCGTGAGTGTGCAGCTTGACCATGTTTTCTAGGAGGATTTCCAATAGTTTTCGGCCCTTCCACACCGATTTTAATTTGCTGCGAATTTGCGCGGCGGTTTGGATAAATTCGGCTTCTTCAGCGGTTTCGTGATTTTCGAAATCAATTAATTTCTCCACCATTTCTTCCGTCATTTCGGGGTGAAACTGGAGGCCGATAATTCCGTCGCCCCACACGAAGCCCTGCGCCGCGCAGCCCGCCGACATGCCCACGCGCACCGCGCCCGGCGGCACCGTAAAGGTATCGGCGTGCCAGTGCAGCACCGTGGCCTTATCGGGCCAGCCGCGCAGCAGCGGGTGCGTGAGGGCCTTGGCCGAGAAGCGCACCGTCCAGAAGCCAATCTCTGGCTCCGGATTTGGCCGCACCTCGCCGCCCAGCGCCTGCGCCACCAGCTGCGCGCCCAGGCAAATAGCCAGCGTGATTTTGCCTGCCCGCAACGCAGTTTGTAAAAAGACTTTTTCCGGGGCTAGCCACGGGAATGCGGCCTCCTCATGCACGTTCATGGCACCGCCCAAAATCAATAGGCCGTCAAATTCGTCCAGCGCCGGAAAAACCGGATGCAACTCAAATAGCCGCGTGTAGGTCATCGCGTGGCCGTGCGTGGCCAGCCAGGTGCCGGCGTGGCCGGGGCCTTCGTCGGGCAAGTGTTGGAGGCAGTGCCAGCGCATTGTAAATCTTACGGGGCTAGGGGCGTGATACCAATTTTTTGGGCCAATACCGCATCGGTGAGGGTGTACACGCGTTCCTGCGGCACGTGCAACCGGGCTAATTGCCGGTTGTCTACGTGGATTTTTTGCTGCTGCACAAAGTCTGTAATATCCTCAATAAGTTTGACTTGCTGGGTGCCAAACTTTTTCAGCGTATCATTTTTGAGCCCGAGCTGCACCGCGCGCCGGGTGAGCTTGCCGCCGGCAGGGCTATGGTCGGGGTCCCATTGGAGGCGCACGTTCTTGGTGGCTAGCTCCTGCTTCCACGCCTCGGCCGTTTCGTATTTACCTGCCGTGAAAGAGGAGAAAACGGCTTCGCTCAAAATAGCTTCAAAGTCCGTTTTATCCAGCCACAGGGCCAGCACATGCTCCTGGTTTTCCTTGCTGGCCCAGCCGCACCGATACATCATCCACAGGAAGTTGGGCTTAATCCACGACATGCGGCCGTAGCTGAAGTCGGGGCCGCCCAGGCATTGGTTTTCGACGGCAAACCGGGCAATCGCCGGGTTATAAGCCTGATAAACTACTACCTGCATCTCGGTTTGATGGGCAACAATATGTTGCCCATCAACCGGTAAAAACTGACGCGAGGCTGAATACAGCTCCGTACTACTTGTCATGATACGTGGTTCACCACCTACTTATTCCCACTCAATCGTAGCCGGAGGCTTGCTGCTGATATCATACACCACGCGGTTGATGCCGCGCACCTGGTTGATGATGCGGTTGCTCACGTCGGCCAGGAAATCGTAGGGCAGGTGGGCCCAGTCGGCGGTCATGCCATCCACGCTGGTCACGGCGCGCAGGGCTACCACGCGCTCGTAAGTGCGCTCGTCGCCCATCACGCCCACGCTCTGCACGGGCAGCAGCATGGCGCCGGCCTGCCACACCTGCTCGTAGAGGCCGCGCTCCTTGAGCAAGTTGATAAATACGGCATCGGCGCGCTGGAGCAGGTCCACCTTCTCGGGCGTGATGTCGCCCAGGATGCGGATGCCCAGGCCGGGGCCGGGGAAGGGGTGGCGGTTCAAAATCTCGCCGGGCAGGCCCAGCGCGGCACCCACCTCGCGCACCTCATCCTTGAAGAGCATGCGCAGCGGCTCCACGATTTTGAGGTTCATCTTCTCGGGTAGGCCGCCCACGTTGTGGTGGCTCTTAATGGTCACGGCCGGGCCGCCGTGCACCGACACCGACTCAATCACGTCGGGGTAAATAGTGCCCTGGGCCAGCCAGCGCGCGCCATTCACCTTCTGCGCCTCGCGGTCAAACACCTCAATAAACGTGCGGCCGATGGCCTTGCGCTTCTGCTCGGGGTCGGAGAGACCTTCGAGCGCGGCGTAGAACTCGGGCGCGGCGCGCACGCCGGTCACGTTCAGTCCCAGGCCCTCGTAAGCCTTCAGCACGGAGGCAAACTCATCCTGCCGCAGCAGGCCGTTATCGACAAAAATGCCGTGCAGGCGCGGGCCGATGGCGCGGTGCAGCAGCAGTGCGGCCACCGAGCTATCCACGCCGCCCGAAAGGCCCAGGATTACCTGGTCGTCGGGGCCGACGGTGTTTTGCAGGGCCGCCACCATCGAGTCCACAAAGTGCTCGGGCGTCCAGCTCTGGTCGCAGCCGCAGATGTTGACCACAAAGTTTTCGAGCAGCTGCTTGCCCTCCGTAGAATGCGTCACCTCGGGGTGAAACTGGATGCCGTAGGTATCCTGGCCGGGCAGCTTATAGGCCGCCACGGCCACCTCGGGCGTGCTGGCGATGATATCATATTCGGCCGGCAGCGTCTTAATGGTGTCGCCGTGCGACATCCACACCTGCGTATCCAAGTGCAGGCCGGTGAGCAGGGGCGAGGCATCGTTGAGCTCGCTCAGCCGCGCCCGGCCGTATTCACGGATGGTGGCGGGCAGCACCTCGCCGCCGCCCTGCTGGGCCAGCAGCTGCGCGCCGTAGCAAATACCCAGCACGGGTACCTGCCCCAAAATCCCGCTCAGGTCGGGATTAGGCGAGTCGGCGTCGCGCACCGAGCAGGGCGAGCCCGAAAGAATAACGCCCCGCAGGTCGCCGGCACTAATGCGCTCGGCCAGCTGGGGGGCGTGGGTATAGGGGTGGATTTCGCAAAAAACGTGCAGCTCGCGAATGCGGCGGGCAATGAGCTGCGTGTACTGCGAACCGAAGTCCAAAATGAGGATTTGCTGCATAAGACCGCAGATTTAACGGATTTAACGGATTTCGTGGATACGCCTGCTTCGCAGGCTGACTACGCTAAGGCGCTGACGTTGCTTATTTACTACTCGTAATCGGGCAGCTTGGGCAGGTTAGCGGTAGTTTTTCCGGTCGGGCCGGGTGAAAGTGGGTGCAAAAATACCCCCGTTTCGCCCCCAATAGCACGCCTGGCCCAGCTTTTTCTTGCCGCGCAACCACTAGTAAAAAATATTTTTACACAATAAATATCTATAAGTCAGGCCAGTCAGCCCGCCAAAGGCGGGCGTATCCACGAAATCCGTTTCATCCGTTAAATCTGCGGTCTATCTTTGTACCGGCGAGTCAGAACGACCAGCTCCTACTGAACTCCCCCAGGGCCGGAAGGCAGCAAGGGTAGGTGGTTGAGCGGTGCGATTTTGGCTCGCTTTTTTTTGTCTTTTCCGGCCGGCCCCGAGCCGCGTTCGTCTGCCGAGTTTAGGTAGCCAGCGCGTAGCTTTGGGCCGGCTTTTTTATAAGCTGTTGGCTACTAGCTGCTAGCTAGTAGCTACCGAATAGTTTCCCAAATCAACCGGCTGGCAGCTAGCAGCTGACAGCTAACAGCTTAAGAATGAAATTTTTCATTGATACGGCCAACCTGGCCGAAATTCAGGAAGCCGTAGACCTCGGCGTGCTGGACGGCGTTACCACCAACCCCTCGCTGATGGCTAAAGAAGGCATCAAAGGGACCGATGCCGTGATGGCCCACTACCGCGCCATCTGCGATATCGTGGACGGCGACGTGTCGGCCGAGGTAATCGCCACCGACTTCGAAGGCATCATCCGCGAGGGCGAGGCCCTGGCCGACCTGCACCCCAACATCGTGGTGAAAGTGCCCATGATTAAGGAGGGCGTAAAAGCCATCAAGTATTTTAGCGATAAGGGTATTCGTACCAATTGCACGCTTATTTTCTCGGCTGGGCAGGCCCTGCTGGCCGCCAAGGCGGGCGCTACCTACGTGTCGCCCTTCGTGGGCCGCTTGGATGATATCGGCGCTGACGGCCTCGGCCTGATTGCCCAGATTATCGAGATTTTTGCCAACTATGGCTACGCCACCGAAGTGCTGGCCGCCAGCGTGCGCCATGTGCCGCACCTCATCCAGTGCGCCGAGTTGGGCGCCGACGTGGTGACCTGCCCGCTCAACGTCATTACCGGTCTGCTTAACCACCCGCTGACCGACAAGGGCCTGGCTACTTTCCTGGCCGACCACAAAAAGGTGAACGCTTAATTTACGTATGAATTTAGAATTAGGAATTATGAATAGGTTGCGGCCCATTCGTACCCTGCTAATTCATGATTTCTAATTCTCCATTCATAATTTACGAGCAGTGTACATTATCAAAGTAAAAGGCAAGGCTAAAATTCCGGATTATATCCAGTTGCGCGACGAGAACTTCGTGCTGATTGCCTATTTCCGGGCCGACCGGCCGCTCAAAGACTTGCACCGCTACGGCCTCGAAGGCAAGGAAGTGCCGCTGGCCGCCGTCATCGCGGAGCTTGAATTCGGGAAGCTGCGCAAGCTGGAATTAAACTAGTAAACCTGGTCACGGGGCAGTGCGCGCAGTGCTAATTGTTAACTGCTACTTAATACTTGCAAATGACCGAGCCAATAGTTGAAGTGCGCGGTGGCACTATTACGCAGGAAGGGCGGGCAGTGCTCGAAAATGTGTCGTTTGTGCTGGAAAAGAGCGAGTTTGCTTACCTGGTGGGGCGCACCGGGGCCGGCAAGTCGTCGCTGCTCAAAACCCTGTACGCCGACCTGCCGCTGCTGGTAGGCACGGGCGTCGTGGCCGGTTTCGACCTGGCTAGCCTGCCCGCCAGCAAGGTGCCCTATTTACGCCGGCGGCTGGGCATCGTGTTTCAGGACTTTCAATTGCTAAGCGACCGCACGGTGGGCGAAAACCTGCTGTTTGTGCTAAATGCCACCGGCTGGCGTGGTAAGGCCCGCAAGCAGCAGCGCGTGCAGCAAGTGCTCACGCAGGTGGGCCTGAGTGGTGTGGGCAACCGCATGCCGCACCGCCTCTCGGGCGGTGAGCAGCAGCGCGTGGTGATTGCCCGTGCCCTGCTCAACGAGCCGGTGCTGCTCCTGGCCGATGAGCCCACCGGCAACCTCGACCCCGAAGTAGCCGAAGGTATCATGGAGCTGTTTCGGGAAATAAACCACGCGGGTACGGCTATTCTCATGGCTACCCACAATTTTCAGCTGCTCGAAAAATACCCGCACCGCGTGCTCACCTGCCGCGACGGCCAGCTGCTGGATTCGGCACGGGCGTAGCACCTTGGGCTTTTGCTGATGCGCGTGGGCCTGTCCATCCTGATTCCGGTATTCAACCGGGAAGTAGCGGCGCTGGTGGCTAGCCTGCTGGCGCAAGCGCCCGACTGGCCGGGGCCGCTGGAAATTATTTTGCTGGATGATAAGTCGGCCGTTGATTATCAGCTGAAAAACCGGCCGCTGGCCAGCCAGCCGGCCGTACGCTACGAAGAGCTGCCTGCCAACGTAGGCCGCGCTGCCATCCGCAACCAACTGGTGGCCCGCGCCCGCCACAAGTGGCTGCTGCTACTGGATAATGACAGCCTGCTGCCCGATGGGCAGTTTCTGGCGCGCTACGCGCAAGCCGTGCGCGCGCAGCCGGCGGCTGCGCTGTTCATCGGGGGCACTACCTACGAAGCCGTGCCGCCCGCCGACCCTGCGCTGTACCTGCGCTGGCACTACGGCCGCACTCGTGAAATGCGCCCGGCCGCCGTGCGCCAGCGCAACCCCACCAGTCAGCTTACCATTAATAACGCGCTGCTGCGGCGGGAGTTGTTGCAAAAATTCCTCTTCGATGAGCGCATCAGCGGCTACGGCCACGAGGATACGCGCCTGGGACTAGAGATGGCGCGGGCCGGCGTAGCCGTGCAGCACCTGGCTAACCCCGTGCTGCACGACGGTCTGGAGCCCGCCGCCTTATTCCTGGAAAAAAGCTACCAAGCAGTACGCAACTTGGCGCAGGTGTTGCGCACCGATGGGCTGGGGGCCGATACCCGGCTAGCCCAGGCAGCCCAGCGCCTGCGCCGGGCCGGGCTGGCCGGCGCGGTGGTCCGCGTGGCCTTGGCCGCCGCCGCGCCCGCACTGCGGCAACACTTGTTGGGTGCCCGGCCTGGCTTGCGGGCGCTGGATGCGCTCAAGCTGCTGTGGCTGCTGCAAGCAGACGAATAGGCGCGTTGTGGGCGCTAGTATCTTTGCGGCTCCTTTTCGTCCGTCGCCGTTGTCCGATTTGCCACCTATTCACCTGCTCGACCTCACCGCCGAGCACGCCGCTTACCAGGCCGAGCTGGACGCAGCCTGGCACGAAACCGTGCGGCAGGCTGCGTTCATTCAGGGGCCAGCAGTGGGGGAGTTTGCCGCCGAGCTGGGCGCCCACCTGGGCGGCGCGCACGTGGTGCCCTGCGCCAATGGCACCGATGCGCTCACGCTAGCTCTGATGAGCCTGGCGCTGCCCGCTGGCAGTGAAGTGATTGTGCCGGCCTTTACCTACGTGGCTACCTTGGAGGCGGCGGCGTTGCTGGGGTTGAAGCCCGTGCTGGTCGATGTTTTGTCCGACACATTCAACGTGGACCCGGCCGCCGTGCGGGCGGCGCTCACGCCGCGCACTGGGGCCGTAGTAGTGGTGCATTTATTTGGGCAATGTGCTGATTTAGAAGAGATAAGCAGCCTGTGTGAAGTGGCGGGCGTGGCCCTGATTGAGGATAATGCCCAGGCGCTGGGGGCTGCGTTCACTTTTGCCAGCGGCCGCACGGCTTACGCCGGTACGGTAGGGGAGGTGGGCACCACCTCCTTTTTTCCCAGCAAAAACCTCGGTTGCCTGGGCGACGGCGGCGCGCTGCTCACCCGCGACGCGGCCCGCGCCGCCCGGTTGCGCCAGCTCGCCAACCACGGCCAGAGCCAGAAATACCTGCACCAGCACATCGGCCTCAACTCGCGCCTCGATACCCTGCAAGCTGCTCTGCTGCGCGTGAAGCTGCGCCACCTGCCCGCCGCTCAGGCCACTCGCCAGGCCGTGGCCGCCCGCTACGATGCTGCGCTGGCTGGCCTGCCCGGCCTGCAAGCGCCCGCCCGCAACCCGCGCAGCAGTCACGTATTTCACCAGTATACCATCACGGTGGCGGGGCCGGGGCGGCGCGATGCCTTGCAGGCGTATCTCCAGAAAAAAGGTGTTCCGAGCGCCGTGTACTATCCGCTACCGCTGCATCAGCAGCCGGCGTATGCCTACCTGGGCTACCGGGCGGGGCAACTGCCGGTGGCCGAGCGACTGTGCCAGCAGGTGCTCTCGTTGCCCGTACACCCGGGGCTGACGGTGGTGCAGCAAGCGTACGTGGCGGCGCAGGTGGGTTACTTCATGGAGCGCGGCGGATAAAGCGCCATGCAAACCGCTCGCCCTCCCTACACTTGGTATAATATAGTAATTGCGGCGCTGGCGCTCCTTACCGTTGCTAGCTACTGGTGGAAGTGGCGCAGCTTCAACATCGAAATGGCTGAGCAAGCACGAATGGGCTCCAGGGGCGAAGCGGCTTTCATAATACTAATTCCGCTAGCGTTCCTGGGGATATATGCCGGGGTCTTCAGCCTAGTGGCGCTGTTGGAGGCGCTACAGCGCGGTAGCAAGCCTATGTCAGGCATAGCAGTATTTTTGGGGTTGCTGCCGATGTGGCTGTGGCTGCTGTTGCTACTCCAAAATGCAGGCTAATCTGCTAGAGCCAGCTAGGCTAATAACCGGCTTTTTATTGCTTTGACGAACTTTACAACGGCTGCCCCCTTTCCCGTCGGCTTCGCTATCTGTGGCGTGGGCCACATTGGCCGGCGCCACGCGGCGCTGGTGGCGCGCCACGCCGGGGCTAGCCTGGTGGCGCTCATCGACGTGCGGGCCGAGCTGCGGGCCAGCCTTGCAGCGGAGTTTCCGGGCGTGCCGTTTTTCCTTTCTCTGGAAGAATACCTGCACAATGGCCCCACCGCCGATGTGCTCACCGTGGCCACGCCCAACGGCCTGCACGCGCCGCAAGCCATCGCCGGCTTGCGTGCTGGCCGGCACGTCGTCATCGAAAAGCCCATTGCCCTGCGCGCCGTTGATGCCGAAGCCGTTGTGCACACAGCGCAGCAAACCGGCCGCCTGGTCTTTGGCGTGATGCAAAACCGCTACTCGCCGCCCGCTGCCTGGCTCAAGCAGGTAGTAAGCGAGGGCCGTTTGGGTGAGGTCTTCCTAGTGCAATTCAATTGCTTCTGGAACCGCGATGCGCGCTACTACCAGCCCGGCGGCTGGAAGGGCACGCAGGCCCTCGACGGTGGCACCCTCTTCACGCAGTTTAGCCACTTCGTAGATTTGCTCTACTGGGTTTTTGGGGATATTGCCAATATTTCGGCTCGTTTTCGGGACTTTGCCCACGCTGGCCTGACCGAGTTTGAAGACAGCGGCCTCGTCACCTTCGACCTCGTGCGTGGCGGCAGCGGCACGCTCAGCTACAGCACCGCCGTGTGGGACCGCAACCTCGAAAGCTCCCTCACGGTGATGGCCGCGCGCGGCTCACTCAAAATCGGCGGTCAGTACCTCGATAAGGTCGAGTATTGCCACCTGCAAGACTACACCCTGCCCGAGCTGGGCCCCACCAACCCCGCCAATAATTACGGCGCCTACCAGGGCTCGGCCGCTAACCATGTGCAGGTAATCGACAACGTAATCAGTACCTTGCAGCAGCGCAGCCAGGCCACTACCAACGCCCTCGAAGGCCTGAAAGTAGTAGAGATTATCGAACGCATCTACGCCCTCCGCTAGCCCCTTACTCGCTATGAACTTTGCCAGTCTCAGCCAGCAATGGCACGCCCTCACCACCCCGCTGCTGCCCGATGCCGCCCGCCGCGAAGCCGAGTTAAGCCAGCTTATCGCCGCCTACAGTGCGCCCGGGCGCCACTACCACAATGTGCAGCACCTCGAAAACCTGTTTGCCCAGGTAGCCGCTTTCCCGCTGCAAGATGCCGTGGTGGTGGGGCTGGCCATCTGGTACCACGATGCGGTATACGAGGCCCTGCGCGGCGACAACGAGGCCAAAAGCGCCGAGTGGGCGCTGGCTTTCCTGGCCAAAACTACCCTGGAGCCCGCCCGCTGCGCGCGCGTGGCCGACCTCATCCGCCGCACCGCCGACCACACCCAGCCCCAGCCGCCCGACGACGCCGACCTACTCTTGTTTCTGGACGCCGACCTGAGCATCCTGGGCGCGCCCCAGGCCGCGTACTGGGACTATGCCCGCCAGGTGCGCCGCGAGTACCGCCTCGTGCCCGACCTGCTCTACCGCCCCGGCCGCCGCAAGGTGCTGGCCAAGCTACTGGCCGCGCCCGTGCTGTTTCACACGCCCACCCTGCGCGAAGCCTTCGACGCGCCCGCCCGCCGCAACCTGCAAGCCGAGCTAGCCGCCTGGGAGCAGGGCAACCTGCCTGCCTAGCCCCTCGCCAAACCCCGCGCCCGGCCCTATCTTTGCCCCGTCAAGTAGGCCCGCTAGCCCAACTTGTTTTTATACAGAGGCGCTGAGAGATAGGCTCTGCGACGCGCCGGCAACCCCCGCCCCCAAGCGGAACGGTGCCAACCGACCGGCCGCTAAACTATAGCGGCCATATAAAAGCCCGTGGCGCTTTCTGCTTTTCTCCCTGGTTTTTACCGTTCATTTTCCGGCGCTGCGGCGCGGGCCGGCTGGCCCGTGGCGGGCTGTTGTTGTTGAGCTACGCCAGAAACCCCGGCCGCTAGCCGGGTTTTCAATTGCCATTTTACTTTTTTCGAGGGTTGACCACAGCTAGCCGGGCGCGGGTGCGCACCGGCTGGGCGGGTCGTTTCGGCACGCGCTACGCGCGCGGGCTACTTGTATTTATGCTAAAAAAATCACTGGAAAGCCTGCGGCAGGAAGCTGCCGAATCGGGCGCGGGCACGCTCAAGCGTACCCTCAACGGCGTCAGCCTCATTGGGCTGGGCATTGGCGTTATTATCGGGGCCGGGCTGTTTTCGCTCACCGGTCTGGCGGCGGCCAACCACGCGGGGCCAGCCGTGACGCTCTCCTTCGTGGTGGCGGCCGTGGGCTGCGCGTTCTCGGCCCTGTGCTACGCCGAGTTTGCGGCGCTGGTGCCGGTGGCCGGCTCGGCCTACACCTATTCTTACGCCACGATGGGCGAGCTTTTTGCCTGGATAATCGGCTGGGACCTCGTGCTCGAATACTCGGTGGGCGCGGCCACGGTCGCCATCAGCTGGTCGCAATATTTACTTAAGTTTTTGGAGAAATACGGCCTGCACCTGCCCGCCCGGCTGGTCATGTCGCCCTTCGAGTCGGCTACCCTGCACGACGGTTCCGTGGTGCACGGCTACGCCAACCTGCCGGCTATGCTGGTGGTGCTGGCCATCACGGCTGTTATCATCCGGGGCACGTCGGGCTCGGCCTGGTTCAATGCCCTGGTGGTGGCCCTGAAAGTAGCCGTGGTGCTGGTGTTTATCGCGCTGGGCTGGAAGTACATCGACCCGGCCAACTACCACCCCTTTATTCCTGAAAATACCGGCAAGTTTGGCGAGTTTGGCTGGAGCGGTATTTTGCGCGGGGCCGGGGTTATCTTCTTCGTGTTCATTGGTTTCGACATCGTGGCCACGATGGCCCAGGAAACCAAAGACCCGCAGCGCAACATGCCCATCGGTATTCTGGGCTCGCTGGTGGTATGCACTATTTTATTCGTGCTGTTTGGCTACGTCCTCACCGGGCTGGCCAACTATACTGAGTTTAAAAACAGCGCCGCGCCGGTGGCCATCGCCATCGAAAAAACGCCCTACGCCTGGCTCAGCGGGGCCATTATCCTGGCTATTCTCATCGGCTACACGTCCGTTATTCTGGTCGATTTGCTGGGGCAGTCGCGGGTGTTTTTCTCCATGTCGAAAGACGGCCTGCTACCGCCGGCCTTCTCCAAAATCCACCCTAAGTTTCGTACCCCCGTGCAGTCCAACCTGCTGCTGGGCGCGTTTATTGCCTTATTTGCCGGCTTTGTGCCCATCAATATCGTGGGCGAAATGGTGAGCATCGGTACGCTGCTGGCCTTCGTGATGGTGTGCCTGGGCATCATTATTATGCGCCGCACCAACCCCGATGCGCCGCGTAGCTTCCGTACGCCGTGGGTGCCGCTGGTACCCATCCTGGGTATCATTACCTGCCTGGTGATGATGGCCAGCCTGCCCTGGGAAACCTGGGTGCGCCTGGCCGTGTGGCTGGCCATTGGCCTGGCTATTTATTTTGGCTACGGCAAAAAGCACAGCAAGTTGCGCCAGGCCACCGCAGGCCAGTCAGCGGAATAAGCTGCGCAATAATTCGCTTTTTGGCGAACACTTCTGCGCTGAAATTCCTTGTAAGAAAGCCGCCCCGGTAGTTTGCCGGGGCGGCTTTTTAGCATTCATGACCGAGCCCCTCACCGACCAGCAAGTAGACCGCATCATCGAAATGGCCTGGGAAGACCGCACGCCCTTCGAGGCCATCCTGGCCCAGTTTGGCCTCCCGGAAAGCGAGGTAATCCGGCTGATGCGCCGCGAAATGAAGCCCGCTTCGTGGCGCATGTGGCGCGCCCGCGTGCAGGGCCGCGCCACCAAGCACCAGGCCAAAAGTGCCGTGGATGATGCGCGGTTTAGGTCAAATTTGCAGCGCCCGATTACGGGCAATAAAATTTCCAAGCGCAGCTAGGCAACTACCCGCCGCCACTACCGGACGTCCGGTAAGCTAGCACGCTGGCCCGCCGCCACTACCGGACGTCCGGTTGGCTAGCGCGTCGTCCGAGCCCCACTACCGGACGTCCGGTAAGCTAGCGCGCCGTCCCGCCGCCGCTACCGGACGTCCGGTAAGCCAGCGTACCGCCCCACCCGGGCTAACGGACGGGCAGGCGCAGCTTTCGGGCCAGCGCCGATACCTCGGGTACCCAGCCGCTTACCAGCAGCCCCGCGCCGTACAGCGCCGTGAGCACACCGCCGCGCAGTAGCAGCGTTAGCCAGCTATTAGCTGGAACGGGCAATGCCCAGGCCACGAATGCCGCCCCGCCGGCCAGCGCCAGAATGTAAAAAATATACCGGTCGAACGGCTGCCAGCCGAAGCTGCGCCAGACAAACCAGGTGCGGATTAAATTGATGCTCACCAGAGCCAGGGCGTTGGACAGCGCTGCGCCGGTGAGGCCCAGCCGGGGAATAAGCAGGGCGTTAAGCCCGATGATGAGTGCCGAGAGCCCCATGTTGAACAGTAAATCGTAGCGGTAGCGCGGCGAGGTCACCACGATAATGCCGTTGACGCCCGTGACGCCGTCGGTGAGGCGGCCGGCCAGCAGCAGCAGCACTGCCACGGAGCCCGTTGCGTACTCGGGCCGGTGAATGAGCGAATAAATAAAGGGCAGATTCAGGCCGATGCCCAGCGCCAGGTAGGTGCCCAGCGCGGTGTTGAGGCGCGTGGTGCGGCGATAAAAATCGAGCATTTTATCGGTCGCGCCTTCCTTCCAGTATTCGGCAATGAGCGGGTAGGCTGTTTTGTAAAGCGCCCGAAACGGCACCGCCAGCGCCGTGCTGATATTGAGCGCGATGGTATAAATACCCGCGTCGGCAAAGCTGTGCGAGCCCAGCATCAGCGAGTCGATGGTAACCAGCAGCGTACCCGAGATATTGCCCAGCAGCGCAAAGCTGCCGAAGCGCACCAGCTCGCCCACCGGCCGCACAGCCAGTACCGCCCGCGTGGGCCGCAGGTGCAGCTCGCCAATCACGGCCAGATAAACTAGCAGCAGCGCCGCAATGGCCGCATAGCTCCCCAGGTAAGCCAGCACAAACCCATCAAACGAGAGGTAGCCGGCCCCGAACAATACCGCCGCGCCCACAATGAGCAGGCGCTGCAATACATCGGTCAGAAGCGAGGAGAATGATGTGTGAAACAGAGACTTGGTGTAAGCTTCCAGTAAATTATAGAGCAGGATGCACAGCGCCAGGCCCAGCATCACGCCGTAGTGCGGCCCCAGCAGCGCGGCATCGTGGGCGTACCAGCGCAGCACTAGCGGCCGGCCCAGCCAGAGTACCGCTGCCACCAGTACAAACAGCGCCAGCGGTAGCCCCAGCAGCAGCGGTAAAAAGCCCGAATGTCCGGTTTCGCGGTTGCGGAAATAGGGAAAATACCGGAGCGTAGTATTGGTAAAACCCAGCGCCGATACCAGTGCGCCCATCGTAGCCAGCGACACTAATACCGAGGTGAGGCCCAACTGCGCCGGGGCCAGCAGGCGCGGCAATACCAGCGTGGTATTGACGAAGCCAATGCCCAGCCCGACGTAGGAAATAAACGTGTTGCGCAGCCCCTGCCGCTGAACGATACCCAATTTTTGAAAAATGAATTAGGAGTTAGAAAGTATGAATTGGGGTAATAGGCGGAGTAGTAAATTCCTCCCAGATTTCGCGGCCGGTAAGAAAGGCGGCATCTTGCTGCTGCAAATGGCGCATTATCTCGTGAAATTGTTGCGGGCCATTTTGCGTATTATTTGGGTCGAAATTCTCGTTGTGCCACAGCACGGAGGCTACGCCGCCAAAGCGTTTTATCTCGGCAAAAACAGGGGCTAGCGCGGGCAGAATTTCGGCCGGATTTAGCTGCAAGTAATTTGGGTGGTGCAGCGTGGCGTCCATCACGTTGAGCGGAATTTCCAGAAAATCGGCGGCCCGGCCAGCAGTGAAATTGAATGGGTAGAACGGCTGGCAATAGCTATTGCGAAAGCCGAAATGCTCCGCAAAGCTCAGCGTAGAGTCGTAGCCAAAACAATTGGAAGCCTCAATAACGGCGGGCGTGTGGCGTGGCTCCCAGCTCAGGTAGTGAAAGCGTAGGCCGTTGCCCTCGTACCACAAGTCATTTTCCATCTCCATTTCCAGGCGCGTGGCATCGAGCGCGGTACCAATGCTGCCGTGCAGACTTATTTCGCAGCCCTGCGCTTTGAGCAGCCGCAGCCGGGGCTCCAGCAGCGCCGACAGGTTGTAGTCGGCATTGGGCGTCCCGTTAGCCGCTTTGCCCTTAGCTCCCAGCATAAAAAAGGTGGATTTTGCCCCGTACTGTGCTGCCGCGGCCGCCACCGCTTCTAAATTATTCCACGCGTCGGGGCGGGCCACATGTTGCCACAGGAGCTTACCAAGGCGCCCGAGCTGACGCTGCTGCCAGGCCGCTTTGGCCGGGGCTTTCCAGGCACTGTACAGATTGTCGATATCGTGCGAAATAAACGCGGCAAACGCCGCCTGCCGGCTGCCCCAGCGGCGCGGCAGCAGCGGCTGCCCGCTCACGTACTCTACCGCCGCTCGCAGCACATCGAAATAATAATTAACTACTGGCAGCGCTACAAAACCATATTTTTTCTGTACGCTGGCCGCGTAGGGAAAGCGCCCGTGCCGGTCGCGCTCGGTAGAGAAATATTCCTGCCAACCGCTCAGCAGGTAAAACGCCGCCGAAATGAGGTCGGCCGAGATAACAACTTTGTCATCTTGGAAAACAAGCAGAGGTATTTCGGGCCGATTATCAAAAAAAAACGGTATTGACTGCCCTTGCCAGTCGCGCCAGCTGGGCGCGGCCGGGTAGGCCTGCGTCTGCCTGAAAAATACTTCGCCAAAATCGGCTATTTCTATCAGGGCCTGGGTGCCAGCGTAGCCTATTACGCCCGTTGGAGCGCCAGGGTAAGCCAGCGCAAAATGCTCCAGCACGTAGGCCAGGCGCACTTCGGCCGCAATAGCAAGAGGCGCAGCGGGCGGAAGCAGAGAGGCAGGCATGGTGGCCACAAAATTACGCCGTGGTGGCTGGGGCCGCCAGCCATTCGCTTAGTCGGCGCAGGGCCAGGGCGCGGCTATGGCCTTCAGCGGGCGTGCCCAGGGTAGCATTGTAGTAGGCCGCGCGGTGGTATAAGTCGAGCGGCTTGTGTTGGGCCAAGCGGCGCAGGGCGGCGGCCAGCTCCTCGTGCGAGTGGGCCCACTCGCTAAGACCGTGGGCGGCGTAGCCATAATAATCGGCTAGGGTGGGGGAAGGAGAAAAGCGGTAGTACACGCTGGCCACGTTGAGTAGCGTAGCTTCGAGGTGGGTGCTGGTGTCGGCGGCCACGAGCGCATCGTGGCTTTGCAGAAACTGGAACACGTTATCCTGCTGCGGGTTGCTCCACTGCAAGGCCGGCAGCGCCTGGCGCAGGGCCGTGAAGTCGCGGCGGTCAGCGGGGTGCGGCCGCAGGGTGAACGTAAGTTCCGGCAGCGTGCGCAGGAGGTAAGCGAGCGTAGCGGCCAGGGCAGGTAATTCGTCAAGTAGGTTACAGGCTACGGCCACCCGGCGTACCTGCGGGGCGGTGTTGCGCTGGGCCAGGAAAGCATCGGCTTTGGGCATGCCCACCAGTTCGACGCGGCCATGCACGGGGCCGCACTGGCGGTATTTGTCCAGGGCATCCTGGCCTTCGAGCAGGCTCAGGTCGAAGGCCAGGGGCGGAAAATTAGTGCTCACGCTGGCGTGCTGCACGTAGGCAGTAGGGATGCCCTCGGCGCGGCAGGCCAGCAGCAGGGCGCGGGCGTCGTCGTTGTGGTCGTTGGCAAAAATGACAGCCTGCGGGCGATAGTGGCGCAGCGCCCGCCGGTACACCTCGTAGTAGCCAATGGCGTAAAAAATGAGGTCGAAAAATCGGGTGGCCCGGCGGCCTACCAGCCTGTGCAGGCCAAGTAACGCCGCCGTATACTGCCAGTAGTACAGTATCTTACGCCGCAGAGAAAGTCGATTGACAGCCCGCCCGTAGCGCCCGATATTTTTGCCCTGCCCGGCCACCAATACCGCATCGGCGCGGGCTTCCCGAATAAAGCGCAGCGCCTCGTAGTTATTGGCGCTCACCACGTAGAGCCAGACCGCGCCTGCCAGCTTATCGCTATTTTTGACGGGCTGAAAAACGTGCCCTACCAGCCGCAGCCCCGCGTAGCCAGCCACCCGGGCCAGCCGCCGGAGCGGGCTGGCGGGCGAAATGCCGTTGAGCACCGGAGCGGGCATCCCGGCAAATAAATCGGTAAAGCGCAGTTGGAGAATGTCGCGCAGCCGGGCGGCTAGCGCACTCACGGCTGCGGCGTAGCCTCGCCCAGCAGGGCATCCCAGGTGAGGGGCGTGCCGGGGGCCAGGGCACGGGTGGCGCGGCGGCCCAGCACCACGTCCCAGTGGCGGGGCAGCAAGCCGTCGCCGGGACGGATAATGCGCAAGTTATCAGCGGTTAGCTCCTCGCCGGCGGCCACGGGCTTCGCCACGTAAATGCTGCGCTTGAAGATGCGGCTTTTTTCCTCGCTGGCCTGCACGCAGAGCTGCACCGTGCCCAGCGCCTGGTGGGCGCGGGTAGTTTCATCAACCAGTAATTTTAATTCCTCCGGCTCCAGCGAGAACGCCGAATCGACGCCGCCGTCGGCGCGGCGCAGGGTAAAGTGCTTTTCGATAACGCAGGCGCCCAGCGCCACGGCCGCCACGCTGGCCCCCACGCCCATGGTGTGGTCGCTGAGGCCCACCGGGCAGCCAAAGGTTTCGGCCAGCACCGGGATGGTACGCAGGTTGGTAGTGGCGGGCGAGGCGGGGTATGTACTCGTGCACTTGAGCAGCACCAGTTCGCGGCAGCCGGCGGCGCGCAGCACCCGCACGGCCTCGTCGATTTCGCTGAGGGTGGCGGCGCCGGTGCTCACAATCACGGGCTTGCCGGTGGCGGCTACCCGGCGTAGCAGCGGCCAGTGGGCATTTTCGAAGGAAGCAATTTTGTAGGCCGGCACGTCGAGGCTTTCCAGAAAATCGACCGCCGACTCGTCAAACGGCGAACTGAAGGCCAGCAGCCCGTGCTGCCGCGCCCGCTCGAAGATGGCGGCGTGCCACTCCCAGGGTGTATAGGCTTCTTTATAAAGCTGATACAGGCTTTTTCCTTCCCATAGCGACTGCCCGTCTTCGCGGATAACGAAGCCGGTATCCATGCTGATGGTGTCGGCAGTGTAGGTCTGAAGCTTGAGGGCGTGCACGCCGGCGGCGGCGGCGGCATCCACGAGGGCCAGCGCCCGTTCGAGGCTCTGGTTGTGGTTGCCCGACATCTCGGCAATGATAAAAGGCAAGTGCGCCGGCCCCACGGGGCGGGTGCCAATGGTAATTTCCATGTTCGTAAATCCAGGCTAGGCCGCCGGAGCGGCCGTCCACACGAAGGTAAGGCCGCCCGCCGGCCCCGCCTCACCGGCCGGCGCGTAGCCCGCCCGACGGAAGGCTCGCATCGAGGCTACATTATCGGCTTTCACCTCGCCCAGCACTTGCCGCAGCTGGGAAAACCGGGCCAGTACGGCCCGCGTGCCGGCCAGCAGCAGGGGTGCCCCCCAGCCGCGGCCCCGGTATTCGGGGGCCAGCGAGTAGCTGAGCACGGCCGTTGGGTCGGCTTCCCCATTAGTAGAAATAACAAAGCGAATGAGCCCGGCGGCCGCGCCGGTGGCGCTTTCTTCTGCCAGCAATAGCAGGTAGCACTCAGGATGAGCCAGTTGGTTGGCCAGCCAGGCTTCGTGCCCGGCCAGCGGCACCGGGGCCGGGTCGAATGACTGGCGGCGCGTGTCGGGGTCGTTGGTCCAGGCCAGCAGCTGGCCCGAGTCGGCGGCCTGCACCGGGCGCAGGCGCAGCGGCGCGGGCGGCAGGCGCAGCGCGGCAAACTCCTGGCGCAGCCGCTGCGGGGCGCGCCCGTCGAAGTGGCGGCGCTGCGCCTGCCGCAGCTGGGCCGCCAGGCGCGGGGCCTCGGTGGTGGTGAGGACGTTGGGCGCCGCCGCGTAGGGCAGGGCCAGCCCCGCCCCGCGCAGAAAGTGGTCCAGGTCGTGCTGATTAACCGCCGTGGGCAGCGTCAGGAGCAGGCCGCCGCCCGCCGCGCAATACTCGTAGCTGATGGTGCTGGGCGAAAGCACCGCTGCCCCGCAACGCCGCATGAGGGCTGCCAGCTGGCTGGCCGGCAGCGCGCGGTGCAGCGTGAGGCGTGGCTCCTGCGTAGCGGCCCAGGCGCACAGGGCGTCCCAGGCGGCATAGGCGCTGCCCACCACGGCGTGCACGTGCCCCACGGCCGGCAGGGCCAGTAGCGCCGCCGCTGCGGCCTGCGTAAGCTGGCGCGGGTCGGCCCCGCCGAGGCAGAGGAGTACTTGACTAGGTGGTGCTACGGGTATTTCTGGCTTTGCGGGAGGCTGAAAATCAGTCCGAAGTGGGGCGTAGGCGGGTCCGGCTAGCAGCCGGGCTTTGGGGCAGCGCAGGTCGTAAGCGGCGGGAGTGACGGTACCAGCCGGGTTTAGCACGAGAGCGGCGGCGAAGGGAAAGGCGTGCAGGTCGTCGAGGCACGCGAGGCGGGCTACCAGCGGGCGCACGGCCAGCTGATAGGCGTAGTCGAAGCCGTAGCCATCGAGCACCAGCACATCGGCAGGCCGAAGCAAGTCAGCTAGTGTCGGGGCCTCTGCCAGGGGCAGGGCCGCCGGCAGGTCCAGCAGCGTGATAGCAGCTTGTTGGAGGAGCTGACGGATAGTCCCATCGGGCATCTGAGTCAGGAAAACTACCTCGTCAAAATCGGCTCGCAGGATTTCGGCCAGGGCCAGCAGGCGCATTACGTGGCCCAGGCCAATAGAGCTATTGCCATCGGCCCGCAGCACGAGGCGAGCGGCTATCGGGGGTATTTTCTCACTATCAACCATACCGCAAAGAAACGCTGCCTAGCCGAGCGCTAGGCCCGCACCTGCTCATTACCGGCGTTGATGGCGGCCAGCCAGGGGTGCTGGGCCAGCAGCACCGGAAGTTCGGCCGGGTCGGTGAGGGAAAAGTGCGGCCCCAACTCCGTAAAAAGCAAACTTAGCAGCGCATAGTCGCTGGGGTAGTCGATGGTGAGGCGCAACGCCGCCACGGCGGGCGGCACGGCCAGCGCCAGCGTTTCGAGGCGAAACAACTCGGGGTGGCGGCGCAGGTAGGGCGTCACATGTTCGCGCTCGTCGGGCTGCCGGGCCTCGGCGTGGGCGCGCCGCAGGGCGGCGGTGCTGATAACCTCCAGGTTGGTGCCCAGTGGCAGGCCCGTAGTATGGGTATAGTCGGCGCCGGTGGCCAAGTGGTGGGCCACGGCGGCATCCAGAAACGCGGGGTCGATGGCCGGGTTGTCGGCCGTGAGGCGCACGAGGGTCGGCACGTCGCCGGCGTAGGCCAGCGCCCCGGCAAAGCGACCCAGCACATCCTGCTCATCACCCCGAAACACGCCTGCGCCCAGCCGGCCGGCCAGCGCTACTATTTCATCGTCAAGAGGTTGTTCAGTAGTGGCGACGATAATATTGCTGATGGAAGCCGCGCGCCGCGCCCGGCTCACCACGTGGCCCAGAATGGTCTGGGCGTCGCCCACTGCACCCAGCGGCAGCGGCAGCCGCGACTTGCTGGGCAGCCGCGACGAGCCCAGCCGGGCCTGAATAAGCGCCAGTACGGGCGCAGTGTCGGTGAGCATGTGATGGCTAGTTAGCGGATGGTCCAGCCGCCGTCCACCACCAGGTTGTGGCCAGTGACGAAGTTGGCCGCGGCCGAGCTGAGGAATACGAAGGCCCCCGCCAGGTCCTGCGGCTCGCCCACGCGGCCCAGCGGAATGCGCCGTTGCAGCTCGCCTTCGAAGGCAGCATCCTGGCGCACGGTATCCGACGGAAAAGCACCCGGCGACACGCAGTTGACTTGAATATTCTGTGGCCCCAGGTACGAGGCGAAGTACTTGGTTAGCTGAATCATGGCCGCCTTGCCCGCGCCGTAGTGCGGTGGGTTGAGAAACTGCGGCGCATCGGCGTAGGCCGCAAAGTCGGGCGCTACCACGCCGTACATAGAGGCGACATTGATGATTTTGCCCCCGCCCGCCGCCCGCAGGTAGGGCAGCACCTCGCGCAGGCAGCGGTAGGCGGTGCCCACCGAGCCATCGAGGCCAAAGGCAAAGTCGGCATCGGGTAGCGCATCGGGCTGCTGGCCCCGGCTATAAAACGCGTTGTTGATGAGCACGCTGGGCGGCCCGTACAGGTCAAAGCTCTGGCGAAAAGCCGCCTGCACGGAAGCCGTTTCGGAAACGTCGCAGAAGATGAAATGCAGGTTTTCGGGTGCTTCGCCAAAGGCTTTGGTAAAGCTTTCGGCGCTACGGCCCAGCACCACCACCCGCGCGCCGTGAGCGTGCAGCCCCGCCGCAATGGCGCGGCCCAGGTGCCCATAGCCCCCGGTAAGCAGGATGGTGTGGCCGGTGAGGTCAAACATAGTGCGGTAAAAATCAGCGGCTAAAGGCGCGGTGGCCATGCGTAGGGCAAAATAAAGGTGTCGGTAGGTTCGGCCAGCGCGGTCAGGGCAGGGCGCAGGCTGTCGGCCGCCGCCCGGTAAGCGGCAGCAGCCAGGTTTTCGTGTAAGTTGGCCACTGAATCGACGCCGATGACGGCCCGTGCCACGCCCGGGGCAAAGGCGGCGAATAGCAGCAGCAGCGCCGGCAGCGGCACGCCCGCTTCGTCGGCCAGGTTACGCAATTGCTTGATTTTAGGCGCCAGCGGCTGAAAGAAATCGGGCAAATCAGCGGCCTCGCGCAATAGCAGCCCTTGCAAAAAAGCGGAGCGCACGTGCACCTCCACGCCGCGCGCCGCCAGCCGGGGCAGCACCGCCCCAAAGCGCTGGTCGAGCACATTATAAGGCACTTGGACGAGGTCAATATCCCAGCCCTCGTCCAGCAGCCACTCAGCCTCGTGCGGATGGTAGAGCGACACGCCGATGCGCGTCACCTGCCCCGCTGCCCGGGCCGCTTGCAGCGCCTGCCAGGCGGCCGGCTCGGCTTGCAACGGCCCAAACGCGTGGAAGAGCACGCCGTAGAGCTGCGGCCGGCGCAGCCGGGCCAGCGACTCGGCCAGGTGCTGCGCCACCAGTGCGGGCGGCCCCGCGGCTAGCTTGGTTATCAGGCTGAAAGCCGAATTATCACCCGTTAATTCACCCAGCCGGGCCTCGCTATTACCATAGGCGGCCGCCGTATCGAGTAGCGTAAGGCCGGCGGCTTGCGCTGCCGCTAGTACCTCCGCTACGGCGGCGGTGCTGGGCTGACCGCCGTGGTTGTTGAGGCCGTAGGCGAGGCCAAATTGTGCGGTACCCAGCGCCAGGTGTTGGGCCAGTGCTTGGGCTTCGGCTAGCGTAGCAGTCAGGCTCACGTAGGATTTTGGGCTAGGAATTCGCGTACGCAGTCCACCACGTAGCCTTGCTCCTCGTCGGTGAGGGTTGGGTAGAGGGGCAGGCTTAGGCAGCGGGCGTAGTAGGCCTCGGCCGCCGGGAAGTCGCCGGCTTGCCAGCCCAGTTTTTCGTAGTACGGCATTCGGTGCACAGGCACATAATGCACCTGCGCCAGGATGTTTCTGGTGCGCAGAAACTCGTATAAGCCCCGCCGATTTTCTACCTGAATCACGTACAAATGATAGGCGTGGCCCGGCTGGCCGGGGGCCAGCACCGCCACGCCCGGCGTGGCGGCAAAGGCGGCATCATACTGCGCGGCTAGCGCGCGGCGGCGGGCCAGGCCGGCATCGGCGCGAGCCAACTGGCTGCTGCCCAACGCACACAGAATGTCCGAAATGCGGTAGTTGTAGCCCAGCTCCTGCATTTCCATATACCAGCCGCCCTCGTCCTGGCGCAGCAGGCCGGTGGCTTCGCGCTCGATACCGTGGGTGCGCAGGCGGCGCAGGTGGCTAGCTAGTTGGGCGTCGTTGGTGGTTATCATGCCACCCTCGCCGGTGGCAATGTGCTTGACGGGGTGAAAGCTGAAAATGGCCAGCTCGGCGAGCTGCCCGCCGCCGCAAAAGCGTTTTTCGCCTTGGCTATCCACAAAAAAGCCACCCGGTGCGTGGCAGGCATCCTCAATTATCCAGAGGCCAAACTCGTTGGCCAGCGCCCGCGCCTCTTCCAGATTGACGGCCAGCCCGGCGAAGTCAACCGGAATCAGGCCCGTAAAATACCCCTTGGGATGCGCTTCGAGCAGCGCGCGTACCTTGGTCAAATCGAGCAGGCCAGTGGTCGGGTCGATGTCGGCAAAATGCACCTCGCCGCCGCAATAGCGCACGCAGTTGGCCGAGGCCGCGAAGGTGATGGGCGTGGTAATTACGCGCTGGCCCGGCTGCACGCCCAGCGCCAGCGCGCACAGGTGCAGGGCAGCCGTGCCGTTGCTCACGGCCACGGCGTGGCTGGCCCCCACGTAGGCCGCAAACTGCGCCTCAAACTCGGCCACGCGCGGCCCCTGGGTCAGAAAATCGGAGCGCAGCGTGGCCACCACGGCGGCCACGTCCTCGTCGCTGATGTGCTGGCGGCCGTAGGGCAGCGGGTGGGTAGGAGGGGTATTCACGCGCAGAGAAGAATTACAACGTACTGAAAAACGGCTGGCTAGCCCTCAAAGCTGGCATCGACGTGCAGCCGGATTTCGTCCCGAATTTGCTCGGCGCTCAGCCACTCGGTATTATTGGCCGAGTCATAGTGGAAGTCGGTGGCGACGCGCTTGCCGTGGAAATGCTGGATAAAATCTTCTTCCTTCCAGCCCGCCGAGGTGGTGGGCAGAATGACGTAGTAGCGGTCCAGCTCCACGGTGCTGAGGGCGTCGGTCTGGGTTATCATTTCCTCGTGCAGCTTCTCGCCGGGCCGGATGCCCACAATCTGCTGCTCGCAGTTGGGCCCGATGGCGCGGGCCACCTCCGTGATTTTATACGACGGGATTTTAGGCACGAAAATCTCGCCGCCCCACGAGTGCTCCAGCGCGTACAGCACCAGGTCCACGCCTTCCTCCAGCGAGATGTTGAAGCGCGTCATATCGGGGTGCGTGATGGGCAGCACGCCGGTGTGGCGCTGCTGCAAAAAGAATGGCACCACCGAGCCCCGCGAGCCGATTACGTTGCCGTAGCGCACCACTGAGAGGCGCAAATCGCGGCTGCCCTTCATGTTATTGGCCGCCACGAAGAGCTTGTCTGAGCACAGCTTGGTAGCGCCGTAGAGGTTGATGGGCGCGGCCGCTTTGTCGGTGCTCAAGGCCACCACGTCTTTCACGCCGCAGTCGAGGGCGGCGTTAATCACGTTTTCGGCCCCGAAAATATTGGTTTTGATGCACTCCATCGGGTTGTACTCGGCGGCCGGCACCTGCTTTAAGGCGGCGGCGTGGATGATAATATCCACGCCCTCGCAGGCCCGGTGCAGGCGCTCGCCGTCGCGCACGTCGCCGATAAAAAAGCGAATGGCCGGGTACTGGCTGTGCGGAAATTCCTGGCTCATCTCGTACTGTTTCAGTTCATCGCGCGAGAAAACGATGAGCCGCCGCACCCCAGGGTATAGCTTAAATACAGTGCGCACAAACTGCTTACCAAACGAGCCGGTGCCACCGGTGATAAGCAAAGACTTGCCGTTGAGGTCGAGGGCCATGAAACTACTATCGAATTGAAACCACAAAAATACGCCCCGCCGCGTTGCCGTGGGCTAGCCCCGCTTAGCGGCGCGCCCCGCCCGCACCAGCTCGGCCAGCTGCGCCGCCTGCCCGCGCCGCGAGTAGCGCGCCACCGCCGGGCTGGCCGGCAGGTCGAGGTTGGGGCTGCGCTGCCAGCGCTCGGCCAGGGCCGTCAGCGTGCTGAGCATCAGCTTATACTCATCATACGGTAGGGCTAGCCCCGCGCCAGTTTCGCGCAGTACTACGTCGGCGTCGGAGCCGGCCGGGCCTACGCACAGCACGGGCTTGCGCGCCGCCAGGTACTCGAAAACCTTGCCGGGCAAAATCCCCTTATTCAATGCCACGTCGGGAATGCCCATCAGCAACACACTGCTGCTAAGTAGATAACTCACCGATTCCTTATGCGGCACAAACGGAATAAACTCCGTGGTCCCGGCTAGCCCAGCCGCCACCACCTGCTCACGAATACCCGCATCGACCTGCCCCACGAAGCGCAGCCGCAGCGGCACCGCCGGGTAGCGTCCGGCACAGTCGGCTACGGCCCGTAGCAGGTTTTCGATGCGGTAGCGCGCCGTGATGGTGCCCGCGTGCGTGATGCGCAGGCAGTCGCTGGGTGGGGCCGATTGGCCTTGAAAATCAGGCTCATCGTAGCCATTAGGCAGCACCACGATTTTGCCCTTGCCCAAATCGGGCAGCTTGCGCCGAAACAGGCGCTCGGTTTCGGGTGAGGTCACCAGCACGTTGTCCGCGCCGCGCAGCACCTGGCTTTCGTAGCGCGCATCGAGCCAGGCGGCGGCGGCGGTACGGTGCAGGTCCTTGGTATAATAAATGTCGGTCCAGGGGTCGCGCAGGTCGGCCAGCCAGCGCAGGCCGTGCTTTTTCTGTAATTCCAGGCCGATGAGCTGGGTCGAGTGCGGCGGCGATGACGTGAGCACCGCGTCAAATTTTTCGCCCTGGGCCAGCAGTTTTTCCACGGCCGCCAGCGCGTAGGCGTTCCAGCCCCGGCGCGGGTCGGGGATAAATAAGTTGCCGCGCACGAAGCGCATGGCCTGCTGCGTGAGGCTCGGCTGGCCTTCATTGGCGAAGCCCCCGTGCGGCACGGCGCGCCCGGTCAGCTTCTGATACGAGCCAAATGGCTCCAGCGTAGCCGTGCGGATGACGCGCACGCCGGCCGGCACGTCGTGCAGCAGGCTTTCGTCGCGCACCGGGTAGGTCGCCTGGTCGGCATCCACAGTTATCACGGTAGGTTCCACGCCCAGGCCAGGCAGGTATTTCACCCATTTCAGGCAGCGCTGCACGCCAGCCCCGCCCGACGGCGGCCAATAATAAGTAATAACAAGCAGGCGGAGCGGGGCAGACTGGGGCACGAGAAAGGGCAGCTTTATTGTTGGCAAAGCTACACAAAGCCCTTGGCAGCCGCGGTTGTATCTTTGGAGGCCAGGATGCCGCAAGTTATTTGGCTGCCGCCCAAAGCCAGCCAATTCACCCAGTCAGCCAGCCTGCGTAGCAGGCGTATCCGCGCAATCCGTTAAATCCGTTAAATCTGCGGTTTATGTTCGATAATCTCTCTTCCAAGCTTGATAAAGCCATCAAAACCCTCAAGGGTCAAGGCTCTATCTCCGAAATCAACGTGGCCGCCACCATCAAGGAAATTCGGCGGGCGCTGGTTGATGCCGACGTTAACTACAAGGTTGCCAAAGAGGTAACCGACAAAATAAAGGACGAGGCGATGGGCCGCGACGTGCTCACGGCCATCTCGCCGGGCCAGCTCATGGTCAAAATCGTCTACGACGAGCTGACGCTGCTCATGGGCGGCGAAAAGCAGGACATCGTCATCAAGGGCGAGCCGGCAGTGGTGCTGCTCTCGGGCCTGCAAGGCTCGGGCAAAACGACCTTCGCCGGCAAGCTGGCCAGCTTCATCAAGAAGCAAAACCGCAACGTGCTGCTGGTGGCCTGCGACGTGTACCGCCCCGCCGCTATCGACCAGCTCAAGGTGCTCGGCGAGCAAATTGGCGTAGAAGTATACTCGGAGCCGGAAAACAAAAATCCGGTCGAGATTTCGCAGAACGCCATCGCCTTCGCCAAAAAGAACAACAAGAAAGTAGTCATCATCGACACCGCCGGCCGCCTCGCCGTGGATGAGCAGATGATGCGCGAAATCGAAGCCGTCAAAAAAGCCATCAACCCCAGCGAAACGCTGTTCGTGGTGGACTCGATGACCGGCCAGGACGCCGTCAACACCGCCAAAACCTTCAACGACCGCCTCAACTTCGACGGCGTGGTGCTCACCAAGCTCGACGGCGACAGCCGCGGCGGCGCGGCCCTCTCCATCCGGGCGGTGGTCGAAAAGCCCATCAAGTTCATCTCGACGGGTGAGAAAATGGAGGCGCTCGACCTCTTCTACCCCGACCGCATGGCCCAGCGTATCCTGGGCATGGGCGACGTTATCTCGCTTGTAGAGCGTGCCCAGCAGCAGTTCGACGAGGACGAGGCCAAGCGCATCAACGCCAAGATTCGCAAAAACCAGTTCGACTTCAACGACTTCCTCGGCCAGCTCGAGCAAATCAAGAAGATGGGCAACCTGAAGGACCTCGTGGGCATGATTCCCGGCGCGGCCAAGATGATGAAGGACGTCGAAATCGACGACGACGCCTTCAAGCCGGTCGAAAGTATCATCAAGTCGATGACCAAGCAGGAGCGCGCCCAGCCCGACCTCATCAACGGCTCGCGCCGCCGCCGCCTGGCCGCCGGCTCGGGCACCGATATCCAGCAGGTAAATGCCCTCATGAAGCAATTCGAGGACATGCGCAAAATGATGCGCACCATGAATAAAATGAGCCAGACCAAAGGTGGCATGGCCCAAATGGCTAAAATGATGGGCGGCATGAAAGGCGGTATCCCCGGCATGGGCCGCCGCTAGCCCTTCGAAGCAATTAGGGTAAAAAGAAACCCCAGCCGACTTATCGGCTGGGGTTTCTTTTTACTTGGTAATTAAAATGCGAGGAATATCTTTTTCCCGTAAATCAATATCGGCCGGCAGCGGCTGCTTCGTAAACTCATCGAAGCAAACTGTTCCTTTGCCTTTAAATTTCATTTGCGGGTCGTTGATAATAATTACGTGCGGGAAAGTGCCGTATTCTTTATCATCGCGCGTTAACGTCTGCTGACTGCCGAGCGTGGGGTCATTTAGTACGTTGGCGTATACTAATTGGCCTTGAGCTGCTTGTTTAAAATAAAGCACTTTGCTCTCGATGTGCCCATTGCAGGAATCAGCACAGCTGCTTAATGCCGTAATAAAAGCAAGCAAGCAATAGATTAAGTAAGGACGCACAGCCAAGTCAATAAAGCGTGTAGTTACACCACCGAGAAATCAAACGATTCCAGAAACTTCGTCGTGAAATTACCGGCTTTGAAATCCTCGCTGTCCATTAGCGCCAAGTGGAAAGGAATGGTCGTTTTCACGCCTTCTACCACGAATTCGCTCAAGGCACGCTTCATCTTTACGATGCACTCCTCGCGGGTTTGGGCCACGGTGATGAGCTTGGCAATCATGGAGTCGTAGTTGGGCGGAATCTGGTAGCCCGCGTACACGTGGGTATCGACGCGCACGCCGTGGCC
>Ga0265797_10001621_pt1 | contig 39425 bp, 31 predicted proteins | sample P2T30metagenome_FD_192433 | JGI IMG/M metagenome (GOLD analysis project Ga0265797, IMG submission 192433) | Plant litter microbial communities from East Loma Ridge, Irvine, California - P2 T30 | ecosystem: Environmental > Terrestrial > Plant litter > Unclassified | place: USA: California...
ATACGAGGCCTGCAGCGATGGAAGACCTTGGATTCTAACGTTTATTTGGGGAAATGTATGCGACTGCACGAATCATGCAAACTCATCAATTTCGTCAATTATAAGTCTTATTTCCTAATTGAAACATATTATCGTCAATTATGCGTCGCAAAAAACACACGGGCCCGGCATGCATTGCACACCGGGCCCGCTAATTACCGCTTGTTCAAGTCGATCAGACCGGCACAGGCAATTTCGCCAGCAGCTTGTCGAGCGTGACCGGATACTCGCGCACGCGTACGCCGGTAGCGTTGTAGATCGCATTCGCGACCGCCGCCGCCACGCCGCAGATGCCCAGCTCGCCCACGCCCTTGGCCTTCATCGGCGAGGTGGTCGGGTCGGTCTCGTCCAGGAACACCACTTCCTGGTGCGGGATGTCGGCGTGCACCGGCACCTCGTACAGGGCCAGGTCGTGGTTGACGAAGTAGCCGATGCGCTTGTCGACCACCAGCTCTTCCATCAGCGCGGCGCCGACGCCCATGGTCATGGCGCCGATCACCTGGCTGCGCGCCGCCTTCGGATTCAGGATGCGGCCGGCCGCGCACATGGCCAGCATGCGGCGCACGCGGATCTCGCCGGTGGCGGCATCGACGCCGACTTCGACGAAGTGGGCGCCGAAGGTCGACTGCTGCTGCTTCTTGTCGAGGTCACCGTATTCCATGGTGTCCTCGCCAACGATCTCGCCCTGGGACGCCAGCTGGCGCAGATCGGTCGCGCTGCCGCCGGCCGAGACTTTGCCGTCGCTGAAGTCGGCCTGCGCCGCGTCGACGCCGGCCTTCTGGGCGATCTGCTCGCGCAGCTTGACGCAGGCCGCATACACGCCGGCGGTCGAGCTGTTGCCGCCCCACTGGCCGCCCGAACCGCTCGACACCGGGAAGGCCGAGTCGCCCAGGCGCACGTTGACGCGTTCCAGCGGCACGCCCAGCATCTCGGCCGCGGTCTGGGCGATGATGGTGTAGGAGCCGGTACCGATGTCGGTCATGTCGGTTTCAACGGTGATCATGCCGTCGCGCTCCAGGCGCACGCGCGCCGCCGACTTCATGTTCATGTTGTTGCGGAAGGCCGAGGCCACGCCCATGCCGACCAGCCAGCGGCCGTCGCGCACCTGGCCGGGTTTGGCGTTGCGCTTGCTCCAGCCGAAGCGTTCCGCACCCATGCGCATGCAGTCGACGAAGCGGCGCTGCGAGAACTTGCGCTTGCGGTCTTCCGGATCGACCGTGGTGTCGTTGACGACGCGGAAGGTGACCGGATCCATCTTGAGCTTCTCGGCCATCTCGTCGATCGCGATTTCCAGCGCCATCATGCCCGGCGCCTCGCCCGGGGCGCGCATGGCGTTGCCTTCCGGGAGATCGAGGGTGGCCAGGCGCATCGTGGTCAGGCGATCCGCACCGGCATACAGCAGGCGCGTCTGGTTGACCGCGGTTTCCGGCTGGCCGTCCGGCAGGTCGCCCGACCAGCTGTCGTGGGCGATTGCGGTGATGCGGCCCTCGCGGGTGGCGCCGATGCGGATGCGCTGGATGGTCGCCGGGCGGTGCGTGGTGTTGTTGAACATCAGCGCGCGCTGCAGCTGCACCTTGACCGGGCGGCCGGCCGCTTTCGCGCCGAGCGCCGCCAGCACCGCTTCGGCGCGCAGGAACAGCTTGCCGCCGAAGCCGCCGCCGATGTAGGGCGAGACCATGCGCACATTGTCCTCGGGGATGCCGAGGGTCTTGGCCAGGTCCTTCTTGCCCCAGTTGATCATCTGGTTGGCCGTGTACAGGGTCAGCTTGTCGCCGTTCCAGACCGCGATTGAAGAGTGCGGCTCCATCATCGCGTGCGACTGGTCGGGCGTGGTGTAGGTGGCGTCGAGCTTGACCGGGGCCTTGGCGTAGCCGCTCTCGAAGGTGCCGGCGCGGGTGTCCGGCTTGTCCTTCTCTTTCGGCTTCTTGGCGGTTTCCCTGGCCTTTTCCAGGTCGTACTCGCCCTGCTCCTTGGCATAGCTGATGTTCAGCAGGGTCGAGGCGGCGCGCGCCTGCTCGAAGCTGTCGGCGACGATCAGCGCCACCGCCTGGTGATAGTGCTCGACGCGCGGGCCGGCCAGCAGGTGGGCGGTGTTGTAATCACCCTTGGTGAGCTTGCCGGCGTTTTCATAGGTGACGATGGCGATCACGCCCGGCGCGCGCTTGGCGGCGGCGGTATCGATCGACTTGATGCGTCCCTTGGCGATGCTGGAACCGACCACGTAGCCGTAGGCGGCGTTCGGCGCCGCCTTGTGCTGCTCATAGGCGTAAGGCGCGGTGCCGGTGGTCTTGAGTGGGCCGTCGATGCGGTCAGTCGGTTTGCCGATGACCTTCAGGCGGTCGATCGGATTGGTGGTGGCGGGTGTCGTGAATTTCATGGTGTCCCTTTCATGCCTTGCGTGCGTCCGCCATCACCGATGCCAGGGTGCGTTGCACCAGCGGCACCTTGAAGGCGTTGTCTTCGGTGGTGCGGGCACCGGCCAGCAACTGCGCGGTGACTGCCTGCGCGCCTTGCGCCATCGCGGCGTCGGCTGCCGCCACACGCCATGGGCGATGCGCCACGCCGCCCACGGCAACGCGGCCGCTGCCGTCCGGCTGCACCACCGCCGCCACCGAAATCAGGGCGAAGGCATACGACGCGCGGTCGCGCACCTTGTGATAGAAGTGCTTGCCGCCCAGCGGTTTCGGCAGCGTGACCGCGGTGATCAGTTCACCGGCGGCCAGCGTGTTCTCGATGTGCGGCGTATTGCCCGGCAGGCGATAAAAGTCTGCGATGGGGATCACACGCGCGCTGCCGTCGGGACGCACGGTCTCGATTTTCGCATCCAGCAGCTGCATGGCCACTGCCATGTCGCTCGGGTGGGTGGCGATGCATTGGTCGCTCTGGCCGACGATGGCGTGGCTGCGGGTATAGCCGCCGATGGCCGAGCAGCCGCTGCCCGGCACGCGCTTGTTGCACGGCTGGTAGGGGTCGTAGAAATAGGCGCAGCGGGTGCGCTGCAGCAGGTTGCCGGCGGTGGTCGCCTTGTTGCGCAGCTGGGCCGAAGCGCCGGCCACCAGTGCGCGCGACAGCACGCCGTAGTCGCGCCGCACGCGCATGTCGGACGCCAGGTCGGCGTTGCGCACCAGCGCGCCCACGCGCAGGCCACCGTCCCGAGTCGGCTCGATCTTGTCCATGCCGATGCCGTTGACGTCGACCAGGTGGGCCGGCGTTTCGATCTCGAGCTTCATCAGGTCGAGCAGGTTGGTACCGCCGGCGATGAAGCGCGCGCCCGGCACTTTGACGACCGCCGCCGCGGCTTCCGCCGGCGAATGCGCGCGCTGATAGGTGAACGCCTTCATGCCTTGCCTCCCACTTCGGTGATCGCGTCGATGATGTTGGAGTAGGCGCCGCAGCGGCAGATGTTGCCGCTCATGCGTTCGCGCAGCTCGTCGATCGACAGCAGCGGACGCTGCGTGATGTCGGCGGTGGCGTGGCTCGGCTGGCCCTGTTTGATCTCATCCAGCACCGCGACGGCCGAACAGATCTGGCCCGGGGTACAGTAGCCGCACTGGTAGCCGTCGTGCTTGACGAAGGCGGTCTGCATCGGGTGCATCTTCTGGGGCGTGCCCAGGCCTTCGATGGTGGTGACCTTCGAACCTTCGTGCATCACCGCCAGGCTGAGGCAGGAATTGATGCGGCGGCCGTCGACCAGCACCGTGCAGGCGCCGCACTGGCCCTGGTCGCAGCCCTTCTTGGTGCCGGTCAGGTGCAGGTGCTCGCGCAGCAGATCGAGCAGCGTGGTGCGGGTGTCGACGTTGGCTTCGACGCGCTGGCCGTTGACGCTCAGCGCCACCTTGTTGGTGACGGGTGCCGGGGTGACGGCCGCCGGGGCCGGGTTGATGCCGGGGCCCGCCGTCTGCGCGTTGCCCACGCCGGGCAGTGCCGCCGCGGTCACCGACAGCGCGCCGCCGATCATGAGGCCGCGCCGGGTCTGGTTGATATCGCTGGGGTCGTCCATGAATGCTTTCCTTTTTTATCGATGGGTAACGTGCCTGGTTCACAATATTGCAGGCTTCATCACATTCATCATATTAATGGCAATCGGGCCGCAGGCTTCACACGGTTGCCAAACGGCCAAGTCGCACGATGGTAGCGGCTGCCGGTGCGCACGAATCATGTGTTATCTGCATAGGCTTATGAATTCTGTTCATCAATTGTTCGGTTCGGCCCCGCGGTCGGTATCGAAAAGCGCTACCCGGCGGCTTACGCATTGCGCCAACGCAGCCGATGCTTGTGTGGATATCAAGATAAGTGCAGTATTGCTTTAAATTAATATGGAGGAGACATGAAAAGTTCCCTGCTTGCGCCGCTGCTGGCCGCCCTGCTGAGTGTCACCTGCGCCGGCGCCCATGCCGGTGGCGCCAATGGCGACGCGTCCGCGCCGTCGCGCCTGTCGACCGATGCCTCGGCCACGGTAATAGGCGGCTCGCTGCTGTCGGTGGCTGTCGCCGGCAGCGTGGTCGTGCTCAGCGTGGCGGCGTCCGCCGAGGGTGTGGTGCTGGTGCTGAAGGGCGCCGGCGAGGCCAGCACCGCCACCGTGCTGCTGTCCGGCGAGGCGGCGCGCGGCCTGTCGATTGCGGCCGGCACCGTGCTCGAGGTGGTGGCCACCGCCACCGGCCACGTGCTGGTCCTGTCGGGCAAGGCGCTGGCCTTCGTGCCGAATGCACTGGGCAAGGCGCTGCTGCACCACGAGCGCGCGGCATGATGGCTGGCCACGCCGCGCGCGCAGTCTGCGTTGCCCTGCCCCTGCCGCAGGCCGCCGCGCCCACTGCGGGCGCCCTGCCCCGGCTGCAGGCCGCTGTCGCCGCTTTCGGCGCCGCTGCCGCGCTGTCCACCGTATCGGCTACCTTATTGGCCACGACGGCCGTCCCGGCGCACGCCGGCCAGGTCTGCCGCGACGAACCGCTCAGCGCCGCCGAGGTGGTCAAGTCGATGGAACTGGCGAAGAAGACTTACGAAGCGCTCGAAGCCAGCGGCGCCCGCGTGGCGCTGGTCGCGCGCGCCGGGCAGGACCTCAGCAAATACCGGCAGACCTATTCGCACCTGGGCATCGTGCTGCGCGACCACCCGGCCGGGCGCTGGACCGTCGTGCATGAGCTGAACGCCTGCGGCAACGCCAGCTCGGACCTCTACAACGAAGGCATCGGCAACTTCTTCCTCACCGATTTGTACCGCTACGAAGCGCGCATCCTGGTGCCCGGCCCAGAGCTGCAGGCGCGGCTGGTCCAGGTGATGGCGGGCCGCGCGCCGCGCCGCCTGCACGAACCGCGCTACAACATGCTGTCTTATGTGTACACGACGCGCTACCAGAACTCCAACCAGTGGGTGCTGGAGCTGCTGGCGTCGGCCGGCGCGGCGCCGGGCCAGGTCGAGACCCGGCTTAAGGCCCAGGCCTGGCTCAAGGCCCAGCGCTACGATCCGGCCACGGTCGAGATCCCGGCGGCGGTGCGCCTGGGCGCGCGCATGTTCCGCGCCAATGTCGCCTTCGACGACCACCCGTTCGACCGGCGCATGGCCGGCCACATCGACACGGTCAATGCCGATGCGCTGCTGCGCTTCGTGCAGGCGCGCGACCCGCAGGCGCGGGTGCTGAGCGCTGAGCGCTGAGTAAGTATCTCCCTGATTATTCCTTCAGGCCGGAATCGGGCCGCGCATCCCTGGCGTGCAGGTCGGCCTTGACCGTGTCCGGCGCCAGGTTGTTGATCACGTTGCCGATGATTTTGCTGGTCGTCATGCCGGCCACGATGCGGTCCTTCCCGGCTTTCATCGCTTCGTAACCCTCGCTGGCCACCTTGGTCGGCGCCGCCTTTTCGCCCAGGCCCAGCTTGCTGGTATCCATGTGGGCGCGGTGCCAGAACTTGGTGTCGACCTGGCCCGGCATCAAGAGGGTGATGGTCACGCCGCTGTCCTTGATTTCCGACTTGACCGCTTCCGCAAACGATATCAGGAAGGCCTTGGTGGCGCCGTACACGGTTTCGTAGGGCGTCGGCATGGTGCCGGAAATCGAGGCCGTGAACAGCAGCTTGCCCGAGCGGCGCGCCACCATGTCCGGCAGGATGCGCTTGGTCAGGTGGACTTGCGACACGGTGTTCAGCTGGATCATGTTCAGCTCCTCGGCCAGCTCGGTGCCGCCGATGAAATAGCCGCCCAGGCCGACGCCGGCATTCAGCGCCGCCGCTTCCAGCGGCCGACCGGTTTCCTGGATCGCCGCCACCAGGCTTTCCACGCCGTCGTACCGCGTCAGGTCGGCCGCGACCACGATCGCCTGGGCACCGGCCGCGGTCACGGCGGCGGCGGTGCCGGCCAGGCCTTCGACGCTGGTGGCGGTGATGATCAGGTCATAGCCGTCGGCGGCGAACAGGCGCGCCAGTTCGTAGCCGATGCCGCTGGAGGCGCCGGTGACCAGGGCCAGGGGACGGGATGCAGGAGTGGACATGCGGATTCCTTTCAAATCGTGACGTTGTTCCCGCAATGTTCGCGCATCCGCACCGGGGTGACGGTGCGCCCGCCAACGTAGTGCGCCATCCCGTCCGGTAGCCACCGCGCATGCGTATTGATTGCGCACGATTCAAAAAGCATGGTCATTTCATTATGTGTACGATTGATTTAAATCAAGCACGATGACTCCTACAAGTCGCCAATTCAACGAACTTCGCCGCCACATGACCGACAATCCATCGATCACCGATTCCACACAGGATAGCGCCCACCCCCGCCCCGCATCGGTGCAGAAGTCCGACGCCAAACCGGACGACAAGCATGACGATAAGCAGGACGACAAGAACGACGGCAAGAAAGACGGCGACACCAAGAAACCGGTCTCGCCCGAGAAGAAACGCAAGATCCGCATCGTGCTGATCGTCGCCGGCCTGCTCGTGCTGCTGATCGGCATCGGCTGGTTCGCCTACTACCAGATCGTCGGCAAGTACCACGAAGAGACCGATGACGCCTACCTGCAGGCCGACGCCGTGACGGTGTCGCCCAAGGTCGGCGGCTATGTCGAAGAGGTGCTGGTCAAGGACAACCAGGACGTCGCCGCGGGCCAGCCCTTGGTACGCATCGACGCGCGCGATTACCGCGCCCAGGCCGAGCAGTTCCAGGCCCAGATCGAGAGCGCCCACGCCAATGCCGACACCGTGCGCGCCCAGATCGCCGAACAGGAATCCAGCGTGGCCGAGGCGCGCGCCCAGTTGCGTGCGGCCGAAGTCAACGCGTCGTTTGCCGCGAACGAGGTGAAACGCTACGCACCGCTGGTCGACATCGGCGCCGAAAACGCCGAGGCACTGTCGTCGCGCCGCAACCAGGCGGCGCAGAGCGCGCAGCAGGTCGCGATGCAGCGCGCCGCCCTGGCCAGCGCCGAAAAGCGCATAGGCACATTGCGCGCCCAGGTGCGCCAGGCCGAGACCCAGGCCGGCAGCGCCGAAGCCCAGCTGAAGGCGGCCGACGTCAACCTGCAATCGACCACGCTTTCTGCCAGCATCGCCGGCCGCATCGGCGACCAGACCGTGCGCGTCGGCCAGTTCGTGCAGCCGGGCACGCGCCTGATGACGCTGGTGCCGGTGGGCAGCCTGTACATCACCGCCAACTTCAAGGAAACGCAAATCGGCCGCATGCGCATCGGCCAGCCGGCCCACATCAAGGTCGATGCCATGCCTGGCATGGAACTGAACGGCCGCGTGGAGAGCATGGCGCCCGGTACCGGTGCCCAGTTCTCGCTGCTGCCGCCGCAGAACGCGACCGGCAACTTTACCAAGATCGTGCAGCGGATACCGGTGCGCATCGCGGTCGAAGCCACGCCGGAGACGCGCCAGTTGCTGGTGCCGGGGCTGTCGGTGAAGGTCGAGGTCGAGACCAAGGGTGCCAAGGACCAGACCAAGCAGATCAAGAAGCAGGAAGAAAAGCACCAGGATAAAGTCGAAGATGCCCGGGAGGCGCGCCAATGAGTGCGGCCCAGGCCGAGGCCAAGCCCGGCGCTGACACCGGCACCGGCGGCAAAGCCGGCGCCGAGCCGCGCGCCGATGCCGGCGCCTGGCTGGCGGTGGCCGCCGGCACCCTCGGCGCGCTGATGGCCACGCTCGACATCTCGATCGTCAACTCCTCGCTGCCGACCATCCAGGGCGAGATCGGCGCCAGCGGCACCGAAGGCACCTGGATCGCCACCGGCTACCTGGTCGCCGAAATCGTCATCATCCCGCTGTCCGGCTGGCTCGAGCGCGTGCTCGGCCTGCGCACCTTTCTATTGCTCGCGGCCGGGCTGTTCACGGCCTTTTCGGTGCTGTGCGGCCTGTCCACCACGCTGGGCATGATGATCGTCGGCCGCGTCGGCCAGGGCTTCACCGGCGGCGCCCTGATCCCGACCGCCCAGACCATCATCGCCACCCGCCTGCCGCGCAGCCAGCAGCCGATCGGCACCGCGCTGTTCGGCGCCACGGCGATCCTGGGGCCGGTGGTGGGACCGCTGATCGGCGGCTGGCTGACGGAAAACCTGAGCTGGCACTACGCATTCTTCCTCAACGTGCCGGTGTGCGCCGGGCTGGTGGTGCTGCTGCTGGTCGGCCTCAAGCACGAGCCGGCAAAGCTCGACCTCATCGCGGAAGCCGACTGGCTCGGCATCTTCGGCCTGGCCGCCTTCCTGGGCGGGCTGACGGTGGTGCTGGAAGAAGGCGAGCGCGAACAGTGGTTTTCGTCCAGCCTGATCATCTGGCTCAGCCTCCTGTCCTTTGCCGGATTCCTGCTGCTGATGGCGGGCCAGCTGACGGCCAAGCGCCCAGTGATCCGTTTGAGCCTCCTGCTCGACCGCCAGTTCGGCAGCGTGGTCATCATGGGCATCACGATCGGCATGGTCATCTACGGCACCTCCTACGTGATCCCGCAATTCCTGGCCTCGATCTCCAACTACAACGCGCTGCAGTCCGGGAAGATCGTGGCGCTGGGCGGCCTGCCCAGCCTGATGATGATGCCGCTGGTGCCGCTGATGATCCGCTACGTCGACATCCGCCTGGCGGTCGGCTTCGGCCTCATGGTGCTGGCCACCAGCGCTTACATCGACACCGCGCTGACCCCGCAATCGGCCGGCGCCGACTTCGTGATCTCGCAGCTGATCCGCGGCGTCGGCACCATCTTCGCGATGGTGTTCCTGAACCAGGCCGCGATCCAGTCGGTCTCACGAGACAACGCCAGCGACGCCGCCGGCCTGTTCAACGCGGCGCGCAACCTGGGCGGCTCGCTGGCGCTGGCCGGCATCGCCGTGGTCCAGGACCAGCGCCTGTGGCTGCACTCGCGCCGCATCGAGGAATCGCTGAATGCCAACCGCGGCGGCGTGCAGGAGTATCTGGCATCGCAAGCGCACGCGCTGGGCGGCATGCCGCAGGCGCTGCGCACGCTGGGCGGCACCATCCAGTTGCAGGCGCTGACCATGACCTATGTCGATCTGTTCTGGATCCTGTCGGTCGGCATCGGCTGCGTGATCCCGCTGGTGCTGTTCCTGCGTCCGCTGAATACGAGCGCGCCGGTCGCCGGCCATTGATTGAGGAGTTTGCAAGGATGTCTTACCGTTCCACTTCGGCGCTGATGATCCCCGCGCTGCTGTCTGCGCTGCTTGCCGGCTGCACCACCGTGGGCAAGGATTACGCGGGGCCGCCCGCGGTGCCCCAGGCAGCGTCGTTCGCGCGCGCCGGCGACGCTTCCGATAATAAGCAGGTCCTGGCACGCTGGTGGCCCGCCCTCGGCGACACCACGCTGGATGGGCTGGTGGACGCCGCCCTGAAAGCCAACCCGAACCTGGACGTGGCCCGCGCACGCCTGCGCCAGGCGCGCGCCGCCCTCGGTACCGAACGCGCCAACGGCCGGCCGAACGGCACGGCCACGGCGATGGCGGCCCATGTGCGCCTGCCGCCGCTGGGCGATGCCCTCGGCGGCGCAGACACTGGCAGTGGCAGCAGTGGCGACGGCGCCGCTGGCCAGGGCGGCGACAGCAGCGGCTTCGCGGTCCCCTCCTCGCTCAATCTATATAGTGTGGGCTTCGACGCCACCTGGGAAATCGACCTGTTCGGCGGCCACCGCCGCGCCGTCGAAGCCGCCGGTGCCGCTTACGAGGCCGCCGAAGCGCAACTGGCCGACGCCCAGCTGAGCCTCACCGCCGAAGTGGCCAACGCCTACATCAACCTGCGCAGCGTGCAGCAGCGCATCGCGCTCAGCGATGCCGCCATCGCGCGCCAGCAGCGCATGCTCGACCTCACTGCGCGCCGGGTACAGGCCGGCACCGCATCGCAACTCGACCTGACGCGCCTGCAGGGCCAGCTCGAAACTACGCGCGCGGACAGCGAACCGCTGCTGTCCCAGCGCGACGCCTACTGCGACGAACTGGCCACGCTGGCCGGACTGGCACCCGGCGCCCTCGACGCGCAACTGGCGGCAGCCGCCCCGGTTCCGCTGCCCCCGGCATCGGTGGCCACCGGCGATCCGGCCGCGATGCTCAAGCGCCGGCCCGACATCCGCGCCGCCGAGCGCACGCTGGCGGCCAGGACCGCCCAGATCGGCCAGGCCGACGCCGCCCGCTTTCCGCGCCTGACCCTGCTCGGCCTGATCGGCATCGGCGGCACCCACCCGTCCGACCTGACCCACCTGGACGACTTCTCGGCCATCCTCGCACCGCAGCTGAGCTGGAACTTCCTCGACTTCGGCCACAATGCGGCGCGCATCGAACAGGCCGAGGGCGTGCGCGACGAAGCGGAGGCGCAGTACCGTGTCGCCGTATTGGGCGCGCTGCGCGATGCGGAGGGTGCGCTGTCCCGCTTCAAGCAGCGCCGGGCGACGGTGGCGACGATTGCGCGGGCCAAGGCGGCGGCGGAGCATGCGACCGAGTTGATGGCGGCGCGCCAGAAGGCGGGGACGGCGAGTTTGATCGATTTGCTGGATACCGAGCGGCAGCAAATCGCGGCGGAGCAGAACCTGGCGCAGGCGCAGGCGGCGTTGACCGGGGAGTTCGTGGCCTTGCACAAGGCGTTGGGGTTGGGGTGGCAAGCCGGCGCAATGGCTCAGGCCTCTAGCGCGCCCTGAGGCAATCCGAGCGGCAGCCACACCATAAAACAGCTGCCCGCGCCGGGGCCATCGCTGGCAGCGACGATGCTGCCTTGCACCTGCGTGTACTTCACGGCATTGGCCAGCATGTTGTTCAGCACCTGGGGCAGCCGTACCGGATCTACCCAAGCCTCGATGGCCTGACCGGGCAGCCGCAGCAGCATCGACGCATGTTCGCGCACGAAAGGCGCGCCGGCGAACACGCTGCGATAGTCGGCTTCGGCCTGGCCGGCGGAGGCCGGCGGCACCATCTCACGCACGCTGCGTCCGATGAAGTCGGCAGGCGTATAGCCGGTCGTGGCAAGCGCCTCACCGCCGGCGAGCACATACTCGAGCTTTTCGTCGACCACGAAAAACGCCGGATACGGCAACTCACCCGACACCGACGACAGCAGCCGCAGCTTCTGCATCGCAAGCTCTTCGATAGCCACCACATCCCTCTCACGTCAAAAACGAAACGTGATCATTATAACCATTGTGGATACCACCAAAGAAGTGGGCAGACCTCAGCGCCCGGCCCGCAGACGCGCCCGATCCAGCGGCAAATCCCGCAGCCGCAAACCGCACGCATCCGCAATCGCATTCGCAATCGCCGCCGCGGTCGGCCCCTGCGACGCCTCCCCGGTCCCGAGGAAAGGTTGCCCCGGCCGGTCGATGATGTCGACCTCGAGCTTTTCAGGCACCTGGTTGAAGCGCAGGATCGGGTACTGGGCCCAGTCGCGCGTCAGCATCTGCTGCTGGTCGAAGCGCACGCGCTCCAGCAGCGTCCAGCTGGCCGACTGGATGATGCCGCCCTCGATCTGGTTGCGCACGCCGTCCGGGTTCACGACCTCGCCACAATCGACCGCCGCCACCGCGCGCGTGATCCGTACCATGCCGGTCTCGCGCGCCACCTCGACTTCCAGCGCAATGGCGCAGAAGGCCGCCAGGTTTTTATAGCGCGCAAACGCGAAGCCGCGCCCGCGCCGCGGCGTCTTTTTATAGGTATCCCAGCCGAAGCGCTTGCCGGCGCGGCGCACCACGTCGACCGCGCGCGGGTCGGACAGATTGCGCAGCCGGAAGGCCACCGGATCGACGCCGGCCGCCTGCGCCAGCTCGTCCATGAAGCTCTCGATCGAGAACACGTTGCAGTACGCGCCGAGCGAGCGCAGCGCCGAGGTGCGCATCGGCGCGCGCTCCTGGAACTGGTGCACCACGCGCGCATTCGGCAGCACGTAATACGGGATCGCGTTGCGGTCGCCGCTGCCTTCGGGTTGCGGGCTGGGCGTCGGGGTATCGGGCTTGAAGGGCTGGTCCAGGTGGGTCGCGGCGAGCAAGTTACCGGCCTTGCCGGGACGGGTGTTGTGCGGCGGACTCCAGACCTCGTACTGCCAGTCGACGATCTTGCCGGCGTTATCCAGCGTCGCGCGTGCACTGGTGAGCATCGCCGGGCCGTAGGGCTCCCAGCCGTGTTCGTCCTCGCGCATCCATTGCACCCGCACCGGACGGCCCGGGAAGGCGCGTGCCAGCAGGGCCGCATCGGCGGCGACGTCGTCGGCGGCGTTATGGCCGTAGCAGCCCGAGCCCTCGGTGTGGATGCAGCGGATGCTCGCCTTGTCCGCGCCTAGCAGCTCGGCCAGCGCATCGCGCAGCGGATATACGCCCTGGCTGTGGGTCCAGACCGTGTACTGGCCGTTCACCAGCTGGGCCACCGCGCACGATGGGCCGATCGAGGCGTGCAGCTGGAAGGGTTTCGTGTAGTTGGCGGCGAGGGTGCGGCCCGCAGTTCCCGGCACGCCACGTTCCAGGATTGGATAAGGCTTGGACGGCCACGCGCGCACCATCGCCGCCGTTGCAGGCTCGGTCGGCAAGGTCGCCGGCATGTCCCAGCGTGCCGCGCGCGCCAGCGCCGCTGCGGCTTTGACCGCGCGGTATTCGCCATCGGCGATCACGGCCAGGAAGCGGCCGTCGCGTACTACCTTCAACACACCCGGCAGGCGCGCGACGGCGGCAGTATCTACCTCCAGCAAGCGTGCCCCCGGCGTGGGCGGACGCACCACGCGGCCGTGCACCATGTTCGGCAGGCGCAGGTCCTGCACGTAGGCGATGCCGCCGCTGACCTTGGCCGGAATGTCGATCCGCTGCAGCGGCTTGCCGGCGATCGTATGACCTTCCGGCGCCCGCACCGGAATGGCCGGGTTGCAGCGCAGGTGCAACTGCTGACCGGCGAGCAGCTCGCCGTAAGTGGCACGGCGCCCGTCCGGCGCCTGGAACGTACCGTCCCGCACCGTCACCGCCGGGGCACCGATACCGAAACGTTTTGCTGCCAGTTCGGCCAGGATCTGGCGTACCTGGGCCGCCGCGTGGCGCAGCGCGGTGCCGCTGTCCTGCATCGAATGGCTGCCGGCCGTGTAACCCTCGTTCGGCGTGCGCGCGGTGTCGGCCGTGACCAGCGTGATGCGGCCGGGCGACACCAGCAGTTCCTCGGCCGCCACCTGCAGCAGCGCCGTCTTGATGCCCTGCCCCAGCTCGGCCTTGCCGGTGAAGACCGTGATGCGGTTGTCGGCATCGATGCGGATCCAGGCGTCCAGCCACGGTTCTTTTTCCAGGCTGCCGGGGAGCTTGCCTTTGTTCAGCGGCGTCTCGTCCTGCGACCAAACCGGGCCTATCGCGAACATCATCGTCAGCGACCCGCCGGCGGCCAGCAGCTGCCTGCGGCGCGGACTTTCCAGGCCGGGCCTCATGCCTTGCCCCCTTTCACAGGCAGCGCATCGGCCGCGCGCCGCACCGCGCGCAGGATGCGCATGTGGGTGCCGCAGCGGCACAGGTTCGGCATCATGTGCTTGCGGATCTCGGCGTCGGTCGGCTTCGCCCCCTTTCCCTGTTCGTACGGTGCCAGCAGGCTTTGCGCGCGCATCATCATGCCTGCGATGCAGTAGCCGCATTGCGCCGCCTGCTCGGCGATAAAGGCCTGCTGCAGCGCACCGGGCGCCTGCGTCGTGCCGAGGCCTTCGACGGTGCCGACCGCGCGGTCGCCGACCACCGACACCGGTACCAGGCAGGACATCACCGACTCGCCGCCGAGGGTCACGGTGCAGGCGCCGCACTGGCCCAGGCCGCAGCCGAACTTGGCGCCGTTCAGCTGCAGGTCGTTGCGCAGCACATATAAGAGGGGCGTATCCGGATCGGTGTCGACGGCATGGTCGCGGCCGTTTACGCGCAGGTGGTATGTCGTCATGGCTGCTTCGCTTTCTTGACCTGGTCGTCGATGTGCTCCCATTGCGGCTGGCCGGCGCCGTAGCGGCGCAGGTAAGCGGCCAGCGCGGCGGTCTGTTCGTCGCTGAGGATGTCGCCGAAGGCCGGCATCCAGCGCGCCGGTTCGCCGTCCGGCGGGGATATACCCTGGCGCACGATGCGAATCAGGCTGCGCGGGTCGGGGTCGTACAGCGCTACCGCCTTCTGCAACTGCAGCGCCGCGCCCGAGGTGGCTTCGCGGCCGAGGTCGTGGCAGCGCGCGCAGCTGTTCACATACACGGCGTGGCCGGCCTGCATACGCGCCAGGTCCGGATCGCTGGCGGCCGGCGCTGGCAGGCGGCCCGGGATGCTGGCCCGGGTCGCGCGCTGCGGCGCCTTGGCCAGGTAGCTGTGGATGTAGGTGGCGATGGCGTCGACGTCCTTCGGGTCGGCCAGGCGCAAGTTCTCGACCGTGGCCTGCATCGGACCGCCGGCTACCGCGTGGTCCGGCGCGATCCCGGTGCGCAGGTACTCGGCCAGGTGTTCGCGCGTCCACGGCAAGGGCGACGGCGATTTCTCGTTCAGCGCCGGCACGTACCATCCCTCGGCCTCGCCGCCATCCAGGTGGCGGCTGAAGTCGGTGCCGCCCAGTTTCGTGCGCGGCGTGTGGCAGGCGGTGCAATGGCTCAGCGCCACGGACAGGTAGGCGCCGCGGTTCCACTCGGCGCTCTGAGACGCATCAGGCTGCCATGGTTCGCGCTTCAGGTACAGGATGTTCCAGAACGCGACCAGCGGGCGGAAGCCGAACGGGAACGTCATCTCGTTGTCGTGCGCCGGTGCCGCCAGCGCCGGACGCGTCATGAAGTACGCGTACATCGCGCGGATGTCGTCCTGGGCCAGTTGCGTGTAATGATCGTAGGGGAAAGCCGGATACAGCAGGTGGCCGTCGCGCGACACGCCTTCGCGCAGCGCGCGCGTAAAGGCCGCTTCGCTCCACTGGCCGATGCCGGTGCGGGCGTCGGGCGTGATGTTGGTACTGTAGACCGTGCCGAAGGGCGTGGCCAGCGCGCGGCCGCCGGCGTAGGGGCGCGACGCGTCGACCGTGTGGCAGGCGGCGCAGGTGCCGATCGCCGCCAGGCGCTGGCCGCGTTCGATGGTGGCCGCATCGAAGTCCGTTGTGGCCGGGGCGGCGGTCTGCGGGTCGATGGCCGGGCGCCACATGATGGCAAAGGCGGACAGCGCCAGCAAGACGAGCACTGCCAGCAGGATGAGGCGGCGCCGTCGTTTCGGCGGTCGCGGCCGTGCGGCGGGATCCAGTGATGCGGGGGCCATGTTGTCTCCGATGTAATGCTCGCGATTATGAACGCCTTTTATAAAGCCTTCCGGCCAGCGGCGGCTATTGTGCGCGCGTCAATATCATCGAGCCATGGCGAACATTGCCTTTAAGACATATACTCGCTTTTTTGCCCCGTCTTCCCGCCCTCTCTGCGCCAAGGAACCCATGATCCGTCGCCCTCTTCCCGTCCTGACCCTGATGCTGTCGCTCGCCTTCGGTGCACCGTTCGCGCAAGCCGAACATGCCGCCGGCACTGCCAACGCCGCCGATGCCGCGGCACCCCAGCGCGACCTGCGCGAGACCTACACCAAGTACGAGTACCGCATCCCGATGCGCGACGGCACCCGCCTGTTCACCGTCGTCTACGTGCCGAAGGACGCTTCGAAGACCTACCCCTTCCTGATCAACCGCACGCCGTACAGCGTGGGCGTGTTCGCCGACGGCGAGCGCCACTACGGCGTCGACTGGTTCCCGAAGCAGATCGGCCCGTCGAAGGAGTTCGACGACGCCGGCTACATCTTCGTCAAGCAGGACGTGCGCGGCCGCTACATGTCCGAGGGTAAGTGGGTCGAGATGACACCGCACGGCAAGGACGTCAAGCGCGCCGCCGGCGAAGGCACCGAAAGCCAGGACATGTACGACACCATGGAATGGCTGCTCAAGCACGTCCCCAACAACAACGGCAAGGCCGGCATCTACGGCATCAGCTACCCGGGCTTCTACACCTCCGCCAGCATCATCGATTCGCACCCGGCGATCAAGGCCGCCTCGCCGCAGGCGCCGGTGACCGACCTGTACATGGGCGACGACTCCTACCACGGCGGCGCGTTCATGCTGGCAGCGAACTTCGGCTTCTATTCGTCCTTCACCGAGCAGCAGAACCCGACCCCGCTCCCAAAGACGCGCAGCGAATTTGACTACGGCACCGCGGACGGCTATGACTTCTTCCTGCAGCATCTGACGATGCAGAACATCCTGGGTACGCTCACGGACAACCAGCGCGCGCTGCTGGCGCCGACCATCGACCACGATACCTACGACGACTTCTGGAAAATCCGCGCGATCGCCCCGCACCTGAAGAACGTCAAGGCGGCGGTGCTGACCGTCGGCGGCTGGTTCGACGCCGAAGATCCGCAAGGCCCGTTCACCACCTACCATGCGATCAAGAAGAACAATCCCGGCATCTTCAACGGCCTGGTGATCGGTCCGTGGGTGCACGGCGGCTGGGCTGGTTACGACGGCAAGCGCCTGGGCCGGGTCTCGTTCGACCGCAAGACCGGCGAGGACTTCCGTTCGACGATCCAGTTCCCGTTCTTCGAACAGCAGCTGAAGGGCGTGAAACCGTCCAGGCCGATCGCCGAAGTGACCGCCTTCGAGACCGGCTCCAACGTGTGGCGCCAGTACAGCGCCTGGCCACCGGTCCTGGCCAAGCCGCGCACCTTGTACTTCGGCGCCAACGGCAAGTTGAGCTGGCAGCAGCCGGCGGCCGGCGCGCAATATGATGAATACGTCGCCGATCCGAAGAAGCCGGTGCCCTTCGTCGGCTACGCCGTCACCGACGTGCCGCAGGAGTACATGGTGTCCGACCAGCGCTTCGCTGCCTCGCGCTCGGACGTGCTGGTGTACCAGAGCGAGGTGCTGGAAGACGACGTGACCATCGCCGGTCCGGTCACGCCCAAGCTGTTCGTGTCGACCACCGGCACCGACGCCGACTGGGTGGTCAAACTGATCGACGTCTACCCGTCTGATTACCCGGGCGCCGAAGCCCACGAACGCGGCCACGACGTCGACACGCCATCCTCGCCGATGGCCGGCTACCAGATGCTGGTACGCGGCAATCCGCTGCGCGGCAAGTTCCGCAACAGCTTCGAAAAACCGGAACCCTTCGTGCCCGGCAAAGTGGAGCCGATCAGCTACCACCTGGGCGACGTCAATCACACCTTCCGCCGCGGCCACCGCATCATGGTGCAGGTGCAGAGTTCGTGGTTCCCGCTGGTCGATCTGAATCCACAGACCTTTGTGTCGATTCCGAAGGCGAAGCCGGAGGATTTCAAGAAGGCGACCCAGCGTGTGTACCATGCGCCGGAGACGCCGTCGGGCTTGCAGGTGTTGGTGATGCCGCAGCCGTAAGGATCAATGGCACTGACGCTGCTGCGTCAGTGCCAATACGGCAGCGCCCCGGATCGGACCTGTGCAAGGTCGTCAGTAATAATGCTTCTCGCGCTGGGTATCTCGATGGCCCCCAGCCGATACGACGACTGGCGAGCGACTGCTTGGCCAGTCAAGCAGTCCAGGTCGAGCCCGCGGGTTTCGCCATCGAGTAGCCGACACGCGCAATGGCCAACATGCAGCCGGTCTTGACCAGCAACAGCGCCCATCCAGCTTCGCCTATCGGCAGCGTGGGGCCTTCCGGCAACATGCCGCGTGCCTTCGTCAGGTAACGCGCCTTGGTCACCCGCGAGATAACGAAATCCGAAAACGCCTGGCGATCAGGATGTGCGAAGGACAGGTACTCCCAGCCGTAGATCATGTACACAATGCTTGCACAAAGCAGCATCAGAAAGACCAGGTCCACGACATTCACCGCCAATCGGGTCCACTTCGCCGCCCAGACAACAGCGCGGTATTTAAATAGCATCCTCATCTCCTTTGTAAGCCAGGCCAGGCCCAGGCGAGGTACAAGCACGGTTGGCTGCCCGGGGCACGCACACGCAACCTGGATCCGCCGTCCAGCGCCAAAGTGCATGCGTCACATTCGCAAATGTTTCTTATTGTCAATATGCTCTGCCTCACCTCCGCTGCGGCAAATCTCTCGAAAAAATACGGCCGCTCCAGGCGCACGACGCGATGCATCGCTGTGTCCGACCGACACTAGATCCGTCTGTCCCAGCGATTCGGCATTTGGTCGCATGAATACGGAGCGGATCAGTTCATGGAATTACATTGATCCTGTGCCGCTACCAAGTCACACCGTGCTGTTCAACCTGTCGAGAGAGGAAATGATCGAATGCTGCAACAATTTACAGGCCTACTGATGGCTACCATGCTTGGCGCCGCAGCGAACGCCCAGACCCCAAAGAGCGTTTTCGACCCCAGCACACTGAAAGGCCCGGCCAGGGGCGCACCGAACGAAGTGATGGTGCTCGGCACCGCCCACCTGTCCCAGTTGCCGCCCGCCTTCCAGCCGGTCGGACTCTCCGGCCTGAACGCGCGTCTGCTCGCGTGGAAGCCACGCGCCATCGCCATCGAGCGCCTGTCCGGCCAGCAGTGCGCCTGGCTGCGACAGTTTCCGACGCGCTTCCAGGACACCGTCGATACCTATTGTTGGGATCCGGCACCGGCGCGCGCTGCCACCGGGCTCGACGTGCCGGCCGCCACCGCCGAGATCGACCGCCTGCTGGCCAACTGGCCGGCCAGTCCCACGCCTGCGCAGCGACGGCACCTGGCTGCGATGTTCCTCGCAGGCGGCGAACCGGTGTCGGCGCTGGTGCAATGGCTGCGCCTGCCGCAGGCCGAGCGCCGCACCGGCGACGGCCTCGACGCCAGTCTGGTCGAGATCCTCGAAGGACAGAAAGTGGGACGCGGCAAGCGCAGCGAAGACACATTGATCGCCGCGCCACTGGCGGCCGCGCTCGGGCTCGAACGCGTGTATGCGATGGACGACCACACCGGTTACGGTCCGGAGCCGGACCAGAAAGCCTGCGGCGCCGCCATCGAAAAAGCCTGGAACAACCCGGCGAGCGCCAGGCGCAGGCAGGCCAGTGAACGCCTGAATGCCGGGACCGGCACTGTCGACGGTGTAATGGCACTGTACCGCGCGCTCAACGATGCGTCGCAGGCCAGGCTGATTTACGACAGCGACTTCGGCGCCGCACTCGAAGATGGTTCGCCGCAGCAGTTCGGCCGCGGCTACGTGACGTACTGGGAGACGCGCAACATGCGCATGGCGTCGAACATCCGCGAAGTCGTCGGCGACAAGCCCGGCAACAGGATGCTGGTGATCGTCGGCGTCAGCCACAAATGGTATCTGGAAGCTTATCTGGACCAGATGCACGATGTGCGGATCGTGCCGATTGACCAGGTATTGCGCTAATGCCGGTCGGGCGGCGGCGTGCAAGTCCGCCATGGGCAGATCGGCGCGGTCTTATCGTTTGAGGCCGGTCAGCGACTGCAGCAGTTGCGTGCGCGCGGCCGTCCAGCCGCTGCCAGCCAGCCGCGGCCCACATTCGGCGCAGGGCTCAAATGGGTTGCAGTCGTGCGGCAGCTCGATGTACAGCGAGCCGGTCACCAGCTTGGCCGCGTAAGCGTCGACGCGGCCGCTGCCCGGTTTGCCGGAGCTGCCCGCAGCAGGCGCCTCGCCCTCCTTCGGCATCCACTTGGCAAATGCATCGAGCGCGACGCCGTTCGGCACGTACCAGCGCTTCTTGCCGGGGTTCCAGCGTGCGCCGAGTGCGCGGGCTTCGTCTTTTTCTGCGTAGGGGACGTTCAGGAAGTTCATCGATATTGCCGTGTTATTCAAAAGATATGGCGCTCGAACCGCTCGAGACTGGGGCCGAAGTATACCCGTCTATGCGGATTCGGTGCTCGTCATCCTCGAGGTGGCAAAGTGTGCGTTTTCATGCCGGAAAAATATGTATCCTCATGGAACAAACATTTTGATAAGCAGAGGGAGCTATGCAAGAGCACACATTTTTCGAATATGAAGACGTGAAGGTTACGAATTCCCGCTTTATCAGCGGTAGTCAAACTTACGCGATGAGTAATATCACTTCGGTGAAGCCACTGGAACAAAAGCCCAGCAGGCTTGGCGGCCTCCTGATCCTGCTTGTCGGCCTGATCATGCTGACCACCTCAGCTTATACAATGGGCGCCATCGTAGCCATGGCGGCAATTGTTTATCTCTGCATGCAAAAGACCGTCTTTCATATTCTTCTGTCGACGTCGGGAGGAGAGACGAAGGCCCTGAAGACCTATCAAAGGAATTATTTGAACCAGGTCGTCGCGGCGCTCAACGAAGCCATCGTTTATCGCGGCTGACATCTGCTTTTGTTTCGTGCGTCGATGCGGACGTGATGGTCGCTGCGATCATCACGTCCCCTGTACACGTCTCCCACTTAACGCTGCATCCCCCAGCGCCGCACCGTCAAACGCTCCACCTGCTGGAACACGATATTCTCGAACAGCAGCCCGATCAGGATCACGGCAGCCAGACCGGCAAACACCTTGTCGGTGAACAGTTCATTGCGGCTCTGGAAGATATACCAGCCCAGTCCGCCCTTGCCCGAGGTGGTACCGAACACCAGCTCGGCCGCGATCAGCGTGCGCCAGGCGAAGGCCCAGCCGATTTTGAGGCCGGACAGGATCGCCGGCAGCGCCGCCGGGATCAGGATCTGGGTCACCATGCGCACGTTGCCGAGGCCGTAGTTGCGGCCGGCCATGCGCAGGGTGTCGGGCACCGAGCGGAAGCCGGCGTAGGTGTTCAGCGCCAGCGGCCACATCACCGAGTGCATCAGCACGAAGATCAGGCTGCCCTTGCCGAGGCCGAACCACAGCAGCGCCACCGGCAGCAGCGCGATCGCCGGCAGCGGATTGAACATCGCCGTCAGGGTTTCCAGCAGGTCGCGCCCGACGCGGGTCGAGATCGCCAGCGTCGTCAGCAAAAAGGCACCCGCGACGCCGGCCAGGTAACCCTGCAGCAGCACCGCCAGCGACACGCCGATGTAGCCCGGCAGCTCGCCGGACACGGTGCCTTCGACCAGTGCCTTGGCGGTCTGCACGAAGCCCGGCAGCAGCAGGTCGTTGTCGGTCCAGCGCGCCATGGCTTCCCACAACGCCGCTATCACCAGCAGCAGGATGCTCTTGCGCAGCCAGCCGGCCTGCGCCAGGCGCTGCAGCGGCGAGACCGGCGCCACGACCCCGGCGGCAGGCATGTCCGCGCCGTGCGCCGCGGCCGGGCGCGCTTCGAGCGGCACTTCGTACTCGGACCGCACCGGCGGTTCCCACTTCAGATTCGCATTCACACTCACGATTGCACCGCCCTTCCGGCCGGCAGCGTTTCCTCGACATGAGCAGCGCCCTCGCCGAACAGCAGATGATGAATACGGCTCGCGGTCGCCTGGAATTCGGCGCCGCCGGCACTGTGCAGGCCGAATTGATGGCTGTTGATCTCGGCGCGCACCCGGCCCGGATGCGGCGACAGCAGCAAAATGCGGTTGCCGACCACCAGCGCTTCCTCGATCGAGTGGGTCACGAACAGCATGGTGAACGGGTTTTCTTCCCACAGCGCGTGGAGCTCTTCCTGCATCCTGCGGCGCGTCAGCGCGTCCAGCGCGGCGAAGGGTTCATCCATCAGCAGGATTTCGGGCTGCATCGCCAGCGCACGGGCGATGGCGACGCGTGCCTTCATGCCGCCGGACAGCGTGTGCGGATAAGCGTCGGCGAAAGGCGCCAGGCCGACCTTGGCCAGCCAGTCCATGGCGCGCGCTTCGGCTTCCTTTTTGGGCGTGCCGCCGGCCAGCAGCGGGAACATCACGTTCTGCTTGACCGTTTTCCACGGCGGCAGCTGGTCGAATTCCTGGAACACGACGATGCGGTCCGGGCCCGGCTTGAGGATCGGTTTGCCGTCCAGCTGGAGGCTGCCGGCGCGCGGGGCTATGAAGCCGCCCACGGCTTTCAGCAGCGTCGACTTGCCGCAGCCGGATGGGCCGAGCAGCACGAAGCGGTCGCCGCGCCAGACTTCGAAGCTGACGTCGTGGGTGGCGCGCACGGTGCCGCGATCGGATTGGTAATCGATGGTGACGCCGCGTGCCTTCAGCAGCGGCTCGTTTTGTACAACCTGGAAGGGCAGCACGTTCATGATGGTGTTCCTTATGATGAGGTGCCGTGGGGCGGACACGGAAGTCCCGCCCTTGGGTCAGCTACCCTTGGCCAGCGCCGGATGCTCGAAGAAGTAATCGCGCCAGCTGGCCGGCTTGTTCTTGATGGCGCCGGCCTGGTGCAGGAAGGTGGCCATGCCTTGGGTATTCTGCGGCGCGACCTTGAACTGGATCTGCGGGTTCTTGATCACTTTGAGCAGGAAGGCGCGGTCGATCTTGCCCTTGGTGACGCGCAGGTAGGCGTCGGCCGCCAGTTCCGGGTTCTTGGCGATCAGCTGCGCCGCCTCGTCCAGCGCCTCGACGAAGGCGCGGTAGGTTTTCGGGTTGTTCTTGACGTATTTTTCGGTCGCGTACAGCACCGTCGACGAGCTCGGACCACCCTGCACGTCGTACGAATTCAGCACGATGTGGGCTTTCGGGTTGCCGGCCAGTTCCTGTTCCTGGTACGGCGGCGTCGCGAAGTGGCCGTTGATTTCGGTCTGGCCGGCGATGATGGCGGCAGTGGCGTCCGGGTGCGGCACCGATTGCGTCAGGCGGTCGAGGCGCGTGAACTGGCCGGTGCCCCACTGCTTGGCGGCGGCCATCTGCAGGATGCGCGACTGCACCGAGACGGTGACGGCCGGCAGCGCGATGCGGTCCTTGTCGCTGAAATCGGCGATGGTCTTGACGTTGGGGTTGGTCGAGACCAGGTAATACGGAAAGTTGCCCAGCGAAGCCACGCCCTTGACGTTCTGGCGCCCCCTGGTGCGGTCCCAGATGGTGAGCAGCGGACCGACGCCGGCGCCGGCCACGTCGATCGAGCCGGACAGCAACGCATCGTTGACGGCGCTGCCGCCGGACAGCTGCACCCACTCGACCTTGATCGGCACGCCCAGCGCCTGGCCGTGTTTCTCGATCAGTTTCTGGTCTTGCGCCACGTTCAGCAGCAGATAGACGACGCCGAACTGCTGGGCGACGCGCAGCTGGCCTTCGGCAAACGCGGAGGCGGACGGCAGGGCCACGGCGGCCGACAGGGCCAGCGTGGCGGCGAGTTTGGTCAGGGTGAAACGCATGGTTATTCTTTCAGTGGCAGCAGTCGGGAGGCGGCATCAAGCGTGCGCTTAGAACGGCACGTCGCCTTCGATGGTGGTGCGATACAGCTTGCGGCGCTGGTCATCCGGACAGCCGGCCGCCAGGTGCATCAGCGAGCGGTTGTCCCAGAACACCATGTCGTGCGGCTGCCACTGGTGGCGATAAATATGTTCCGGACGGGTGCTAAAATCGAACAGTTCATCCAGCAGCGCGCGGCTTTCGTCTTCCGGCAGGCCGACGATGCGGGTGGTGAAGTGCTCGCTCACGAACAGCGCCTTGCGCCCGGTTTCCGGGTGGGTGCGCACCACCGGGTGCACGACCGGCTTCACTTCGTCGATCTGGGCTTGCGTCAGGTTCGGGCGCCCTGGAAGGTTCTTTTGCAGGGCGCGCTTTTGAAGGTCTTCATAGCGGGCCAGGTAGCTGTGCTCGGCCTTGGCTCCCTCGACCGCGCGGCGCAGGTGGGCCGGCAGTTGTTCCCAGGCGGTGTGCTGGTTGGCGAACAGGGTGTCGCCCCCATCTTGCGGCAATTCCTGCGCGTGCAGCATCGAGCCCAGGCTCGGCGTCTCTTTATAGGACAGGTCGGAATGCCAGAAGTGGCCGGCGTCGCCCAGGCCGATCGGCTGGCCGTTTTCGCGGATGTTCGAGACAATCAGGATTTCCGGCTCGGTCGGCAGCTGGAACTGGCGCAACACGTGGATCTGCAGCGGACCGAAACGGCGGCTGAATGCCACCTGCTGGGCCGGGGTGATCTGCAGGTCGCGGAACACCAGCACGTGGTGCATCAGGTGGGCGCGGTGCAGGCGTGCGAAATCGTCGTCGCCCACCGGCAGCGACAGGTCGAGGCCCAGGACTTCCGCACCGAGGGCGGCGTCGAAGGGCTTGATGGCAAAATGTTGCTTTGGTTGCAGGACGGCGGACATGAAAAGCTTTGTTGAGTCGTGATGCCCTCAGGTTAAGGGCGCACGACTGCCCCGGCAACGAAGGTTTACGAGGATCGTCATGCGGTTTTCGTGCTAGCGGCAGAGCCTGTCCAGCGGCATCACCGGGTCCACCGCCGGCAGGGCGTCCAGGCGGATGCCGCTATCTTCCGCGCGTCGTTCCATCAGCATGCCGTCGCCGGCGCGCGGACTGGGAGCGCGGTAGGCCGGATCGCCCTGCGCCGCATCCAGCGTGACGTAGCGGGCGCCGGCGCCATCCAGCCTGGCCATCACGGCCGGCAGCGTGGCCGCGCTCCAGGCGCCGAGGTGGGTCAGCAGCACCTGCGGGATCATATGCCCATAGACCCGCTGCGACACGGCGCGGGTACGCGCGATGTTCTGGTCGACCCGCTTCAGGTAGTCCGACTTCATGGCGGCGATGGCGCCCTCGTCGCCCTTGTCCTTGCAGCGCGCATAGGTGTCGGTGTAGGCCCAGTCGTCGAAGCTGATGCTGACGTCGGCAATGCGGTAGCCGCGGCTTTTCAGCCAAGCGGCGGCGCCGTCGTGGCGCGCCTGGTCCTTGCCGCCGTCCAGGAAGGGATAGCGCAGCACGCGCCAGTCCTGCCCGCGCATGCGCGCCACGATGGCCCGTTCGCCGGCGGCGACGTCGTCCTGCCAGGCTTGCAGTGAGGGCGCCGCGCTCAGGCCGAGATGGGTATTGCTGTGGTTGCCGAGCGGGTAGCCGGCGCGCCGCCATGCGTCGAGCGCGGCTTCGCTGGCCGGCTGCTCGGCGATGCGCCTGGCGTTCACGAAGCCCCAGGCCCCGGGTACGCCGTGCGCCTTGAGCGTATCTATATACGAACCGGCGATGCCGGACCAGTCCATGCCTTTGGGCAGCGCACCGTGCACCGGCAGGTCGTCGACCGTGACGGCGAGGTCGAAGCGGCCGACGGCGGGGGTAGTGGTATCGGCAACGACGGCTGCCGACGGCAGCGCCGCCGCCAGTGCCAGCAAGGCGATGATCGGTCTGATTTTCAAAACGTGTCTCCGGGTAAGATATGCAGTTGACTTTTCATCATCCTGCGCATTAGGATGAGTCTACATTGAAATCGATTTCAATCCATATAAGAAAAGAACCAGGAGACCACATGATCCGACCCGCTGCAGGCCGCCGGCACCACCGCACTGTGCCTGCCACGGTGCTTGCCACCGCACTCGCCGCCGCCTTTGCCGGCTCGACCCTGCTGCTGGCCGGCAGCGCCGCCGCAGCCACTTCGGCCACCGTGCCCGCCCCGGCCATCAAGCTCAACCAGCTCGGCTTCCTGCCCGCCTCGCAAAAGCTGGCGGTGGTGCGTGACGCCAGCGCCACCCAGTTTTCCGTGGTCGACGCAGCCAGCGGCAAGAAGGTCCTCGACGGTACCCTGAGCGTGCCGGCCGCCTGGGATGCCTCCGGCGAAACCGTGCGCCTGGCTGATTTCTCCCAGCTGCGTACACCCGGCAGCTACCGCGTCGTGATCGCCGGCCTGCCGGATTCGGTCCCGTTCCCGGTGAATGCCGACGCCTACCGCGACCTGGACGCCGGCGCCATCCGCGCCTACACGCTGAACCGCGCCGGCATCGCGCTGACGCCCGCCGTTGCCGGCGCTTATGCGCGCCCGGCCGGCCATCCCGATACCCGGGTCGAAGTGCACCCGTCGGCTGCGTCAAGCAAGCGCCCCGCCGGCACCATCATCGCCAGCCCCAAAGGCTGGTACGACGCCGGCGACTATAACAAGTACATCGTCAACTCCGGCATCAGCACCTACACGCTGCTGGCCGCCTACGAACACTTCCCGGCCTGGTTCGACAAGCTGGCACTGCGCCTGCCGGAATCCGGCAACGGCCTGCCGGACCTGTTGAACGAGGCATTGTGGAACCTTGAGTGGATGGCGACCATGCAGGACCCGGAAGACGGCGGGGTGTACCACAAGCTGACCAACAAAGCCTTCGACGGCATGGTCATGCCCGACAAGGCCAGCGGGCAGCGCTACGTGGTGCAGAAGAACACCGCCGCCACGCTCGACTTTGCCGCCACGATGGCGGCCGCCAGCCGCATCCTGGCACCCTTCGACAGCCAGCAGCCGGGCCGCGCCGCGCGCTACCTGGCCGCGGCCGAAGCCGCGTGGACCCGGGCCAAGGCCAACCCGCGGGTGCTGTACCAGCAGCCGGCCGACATCCTCACCGGCGGCTACGGCGATAAAAGCGTCGACGACGAATTCGCCTGGGCCGCGGCCGAGCTGCTGGCCACCACCGGCAAGGACGCTTATCGCGCGCAGGCCCTGGCGCCAGGGGGCAGTGCCGCGCAGACGGAACCCGGCTGGGCCGACGTGCGCATGCTGGGCTGGGTGACGCTGGCCAAACCGCACGCGCGCCTGAGCGCACAGGATGCCGCCGCCGTGCGCCAGCCGCTGCTCGCCAATGCCGACAAGCTGGTCGCGCGCTGGCAAGCCTCGCCCTACCGCGTCAGCATGGCGCGCAAGGATTTCGTCTGGGGCAGCAATGCCGTCGTCCTGAACCAGGCGATGATGCTGATCGCCGCCTACCGGGCCGAGCCGCGCCCGGCCTACCTGCAGGCGGCGCAGTCGGCGCTCGATTACGTGCTGGGCCGGAACGGGCCGGGCATCTCCTTCGTCACCGGCTTCGGCACCATCTCGCCGATGCATCCGCATCACCGCCCGTCCGAGGCCGACGGCATCGTGGCGCCGGTGCCGGGCTGGCTGGTGGGCGGGCCGAATCCGGGCCAGCAGGACATCCAGGGTTGCCGCGTGCCCTACCCGTCGGCGCTGCCGGCGCTGTCCTGGCTGGACGACGTGTGCAGCTACGCCAGCAACGAGGTCGCGATCAACTGGAATGCGCCGCTGGTGTACGTGGCGGCGGCGCTGCAGTCGCTGGTGAAGTGATGCGCGCGCTCAGGCTGGCGGTGCTGGCGGCGCTGCCGTTGATCGTGTCTGCGTGCCGGTCGGATGCGCCGGCACTGGCCGCCGACAGCGCCGGCGCCGGCGTGGCCGCGGGTGTGGCCGCCGGTATGGCCGACACTGCGCCAGGCTGCGCACCGCCGCCGCTGGCGGAGCTGGCCAGGCTGCCGGCGCAGCCCGGACTGCCTGATCCATTTGCGTTCAGCGACGGCCGCCGTGCGGCAACCCAGGCCGACTGGGCCTGCCGGCGCACGCAGCTGGCAACCCAGATCCAGCATGTCGAACTGGGACCGATCCCCGGCCCTGAGTCAGTGCAGGCATCGGTGGCCGACGATGGACGCGACAAGACGCTGACGCTGCGCATCGCCCACGAAGGCAAGACGATCGACATCCCCGTCAAGATCCAGCTGCCCGCGGGAGGCCGGCCGCCCTACCCGGCCATGATCGGCCTCGGCGCCGTCACCCTGAACAACGACGAGCTGGCGCGCATGGGCGTCGCCCTGGTCAGCTTCCCGAACGGCCTGGTGGCCGAGCAGAAGGACGCCGGCTCACGCGGCAAGGGTGGTTTCTACGCGCTGTATGGCGCCTCACACCCGGCCGGCGCCATGAGCGCCTGGTCCTGGGGCGTGAGCCGGCTGGTCGACGCCCTGGAAGCCACGCCCGCCGCCGGCATCGACGCCACCCGCCTCGGCATCACCGGCTGTTCGCGCAACGGCAAGGGTGCGATCGTGGCCGGCGCCTTCGACACCCGCATCCGGCTCACCATCGCCCAGGAATCCGGCTCGGGCGGCGCCGCCGGCTGGCGCGTGTCGGACGACCAGAGCGCCGCCGGCGAAAAGGTCCAGACACTGGGCCAGATCGTCACCGAAAACGTCTGGTTCCGCGACAGCTTCCGCCAGTTCGGAGCGCATGCGCAGCAACTGCCCTTCGACCAGCACGCCGTGATGGGCCTGATCGCGCCGCGTGGGCTGCTGGTGATCGAGAATACGTCGATGGAATGGCTCGGCAACCGTAGTGCCTGGGTGACGTCGCTGGCGGCGCGCGAAACCTGGAAGGCGCTGGGCGCGCCGGACGCGATGGGCGTCGCCCAGGTGGGTGGGCATCCGCATTGCCGGTTGCCCGTGTCGCAGTACGGCTATGTGAACGCCTTCGTGCGCAAATTCCTGCTGAATGACGCCGCAGCGGATACGCGGGTGATGGAGACCGATGGCGGCTTCGCACCCACGCCGGGTTCATGGGTGAAATGGAGCACGCCGGCGCTGCGCTGAGCGCACGCCGCGCTCAGGCCAGCATGTCCTCGACGGCCTTCACCAGGGTCGCGCCTTCGATCGGCTTGGACAGCACGCGCAAGCCGCGGCCGGCGGCCCGGATCTCCATCGGGTAGGCCGACACCACGGCAATCGGCAGGTCCGGATGCAGGGGACGCAGGCGCTCGATCAACTCGTTGCCGTTCATGCGCGGCATCCGGGCGTCGGTCACCAGCGCGTCGAACGGCTGGCGGTCGAACAGCGCCAGCGCCTCGAGGCCGTCGTGGGCGGTCGACACGCAGTAGCCCGCCGCTTCCAGGTAGCGCCGGAAAATATAGGTGATGGCTTCTTCATCGTCCACCACGAGCACGTGCTTCATTCTGTCCCTTTTCGTCATGACACCGGCTGCGTATGCAGGCCGGGTGCGAGCGTACACGCCACAGGCGAATCGGCCGATTATAGACAAATCGCCATGGCGGCGGCGCACGGCTTGTGCGACATACAATTCCTCCCCCCTGCCGGCGTCTCGATGTTGCACGCAAACATTCCTGTTGCCGAGCCCGCTATCCCTGCTCTACACTGCCGGGTAAATACACACACCGATGCCCGCAGAGGAACAGGAGACGACATGGACAACACCCCGATCCGCAGGATCGTGATCGTGGGCGGCGGCACCGCCGGCTGGATGGCGGCGGCGCCGCTGGCCCAGCGTCTGGCCGGCCAGGCCAGCGTGACGCTGGTGGAGTCGCCGGAAATCGGCACGATCGGCGTCGGCGAGGCCACCCTGCCCACGAACCGCTTCTACAACGCGGCACTGGGCATCGACCAGGACGATTTCGTGGCCCGCACCCGCGCCACCTATAAGCTCGGCATCGAATTCAAGGACTGGGGCCATGTCGGCAACCGTTTCTTTCACGGCTTCGGCGATTTCGGCCCGGCGCTGGCGGGGCGCACGCCGCACATGCACTGGCTGCGCCTGGCGCGCGCCTTCGAGCACATGCCGGCACTGGAAAACTGGTCGATGCCTTCGATCATGGCACGCGAACTGAAATTCGTCCTGCCCAACAAGAGCCAGCCCGGCGTCAGCGACAGCTTTTCCTACGGCTTCCATTTCGACGCCGGCCTGTACGCCGCCTACCTGCGCGACTATGCGCTCAAGCGCGGCGCCCAGCGCGTCGAGGGCATGATCGTCGGTGTCGAACAGCATCCCGACACCGGCTTCATCACCGCCGTCAGATTGCGCGACGGCCGCCGCATCGAGGGCGAACTGTTCATCGACTGCTCGGGCTTTCGCGGCCTGCTGATCGAAGACGCGCTGCACGCCGGCTACGACGACTGGAGTGCCCAGCTGCCCTGCAACAGCGCGCTGGCCGTGCCGTGCGCCTCGGCGCCGCGGCTGACGCCCTATACCCGCTCGACCGCCAAGGAGGCCGGCTGGCTGTGGCGCATCCCGCTGCAGCACCGCACTGGCAACGGTCACGTCTACAGCAGCGGCTTCACGAGCGACGACCAGGCGCGCGACACGCTCCTGCAAGGCCTCGACGGCGCCGCGCTGGACGAGCCGCGCCAGCTGCGCTTCGTGACCGGCCGGAGGCGCAAGTCCTGGGTCAAGAACTGCGTGGCGATCGGGCTGTCGGCCGGCTTCGTCGAGCCGCTGGAGTCGACCAGCATCAACCTGATCGAAACCGCGGTCGGCAAGCTGGTCGAACTGTTCCCGGACCGCGATTTCCGCCCTGAGCTGGCCGACGAATTCAACCGCGTGATGGCCTTGCGCTACGAGTCGGTGCGCGACTTCATCGTCATGCACTACAAGCTGACCGCGCGCGCCGATTCCGAATTCTGGCGCTACTGCGCCGCCATGCCGATTCCGGATTCGCTGCGCCACCAGATCGACCTGTTCCGCGAGACCGGCCGTATCACCATCCTCGACCCCGAAGGCTTTGCCGAACCCTCGTTCGTGGCCATGCTGATGGGGCTGGGCGTAGTGCCGAAGCGCTACGACCCGCTGGCCGACGGCGACGACCTGCGTCAGGTCCATGGCCACTTTGCCGGCCTGCGCGAGATGATCGCGGCGGCCGTGGCGAAGATGCCCGACCACGGCGACTTCGTGCGGACCCCGGCCGGAACCGGCAAAGCCGCCTGAAACAGGATGTTATTCGACCGTGGCCGCCATCGGCAGTAGCCAGCGCTGGGCGAAGCGGTCGGGCGCTTCGGGCCGGCCGAAATAATAGCCCTGCGCCTCCCCGCAGCCGAGCGCACGCAGTGCTTGCGCCTGCGGCTGGGCTTCGACGCCCTCGGCGATCACCTCGAGGCCCAGGTTGCGCGCCATCCCGATGATGGTGGTGACGATGGTGTGATCGTGGCGGTCGGTCAGCATGTCGCGCACGAAGCTGCGGTCGATCTTCAGTTTGTCGGCCGGCAGCTGCTTGAGGTAGGCCAGCGACGAGTAACCGGTGCCAAAGTCGTCGATCGCGATCGAAAAGCCTTCCGCCTTCAGCGTCGCCATGATCTCGATCGCGCCCTCGACGTTGGACATCAGCGCGCTCTCGGTCAGCTCCAGCGCCAGCTGGTGCGCTTCGACGCCGGCGGCGTGCGCGATGGCGCGGATGCTGGCGACGATGTCCGGCTCTTCCAGCTGGCGCGCCGACAGATTGATCCACAGCCGCCCCGGAAACGCCAGCCCGGCTTCGCGCCAGGCTTTCATCTGGCGACAGGCTTCGCCCAGCACCCATTTGCCGAGCGCATGGATCATGCCGCGCGCTTCCGCGATCGGGATGAAGGTGGCCGGACTGACCCAGCCGCGCTGCGGATCGTGCCAGCGCAGCAGCGCCTCGGCGCCGATCGCCGCACCGCCGTCCAGGCTGACCTGCGGCTGGTAATGCAGCTGCAGCGCCCCGGCCGCCAGCGCGCGTCCCAGGTCGTTGGCCAGCTCGATGCGTTCGCGCAGGCCGATGCTCATCTCGGGCTGGTAGAACACGTGGCCGCCGACCGCCTTGGCGCGGTACATGGCGATGTCGGCGCGCTTGAGCAGGTCGTCCATCTCGGCGCCGTCGCGCGGGAACACGGCGATGCCGATCGCCAGCCCGACCGGAAAACTGTGGCCGCCGATCGTCACCGGATCGGCCATCGCGTCGCGCAGGCGTTCGGCGATCAGCGCGGCGGTGGCGGCATCGGCGCGTTCGGCCACCACCACGAACTCGTCGCCGGCCAGGCGCGCCAGGATCTCGTCGGCACGCAGCGCTGCCTGGAAGCGGCGCGCCACCTTCACCAATACCTGGTCGCCGGCGCCGTGGCCGTGGGTGTCGTTGATTTCCTTGAAGCGGTTCAGGTCCATGTACAGGATCGCCAGCGGATACTCCTCGCGCCGGGCCTGGGCCAGCGCCACCGCCAGGCGCTCGCCGAACAGGCTGCGGTTGGCCAGGCCGGTGAGCGAATCGTAGAGCGCCAGGTTGCGGATCTTTTCGTCGCTGGCCTTGCGCTGGGTGACGTCGGTATTGATGACCAGGATCGCCTTGGGCTGGTTGTCGTCGTCGCGCACCAGGGTCCAGTGGCCCTCGACCGTCAGGCGCACGCCGTCCTTGCGGCGCTGGCCGACCTCGCCGCGCCACTCGCCGCCCTGCAGGGTGGCGTGTACCGCGGCCTCGGTCGCGCCGGGACCGTCGCGCACCATCTGCTCGTCGACGCACTGGCCCAGCACCTCCTCGCTGGTCCAGCCATACAGGCGCTCGGCGCCCTTGTTCCAGAACTGGATGCGGCCGTCGATGCCGCGCACGATGATGGCGTCGCGCGCCTTGTCCAGCAGCGATGCCTGGTCGCGGTGGCGTGCCGCGTGTTCGCGCGCTTCTTCGCGCAGGCGCTGTTCTTCGGTCACGTCTTCGGCCATCACCAGCAGGCGCCGTTCGCCCTCGGCCAGGTGGATGCCGGCCATCGCCAGGCGCAGGCGCTTGTCGCCGTGCGCCACGCCGATGCCGTGGCCGGCGCCGCCCGAGGCCAGCATCGCCGCCGCCTGGGCGCGCAGGCCGGGGTGCGGCAGCAGCGCGCCGACATCCAGGCCGGCGCGCTCGAGCCGCTGACAGGAGCCCGGGTCCAGGCCGAGGATCGCGCAAAAGGCCGGGTTCACGCTGAGCAGGCTAAGACGGTCGTCGAGCACCATCAGCCCGGTCGGCAGGCTGGCGATGATGCCCTCCGCATAGCGCTTCAGGCCCAGAATCGCGCGGCGGTCGGTGAGGTCGGTGAGCGCGCCGGCGATGCGGATCGCGCGTCCACCGCCATCGCGCTGGGCGCGGCTGAGGGCGCGGAACCAGCGGTATTCGCCGCCGGCGCAGCGCAGCCGATAGGTCATGTCGTAGGGCGTGGCGCCGCTGCGGTCGAGGATGTGGGCGGTGAAGGCCAGCTTGGTCGGCTCGACGTCGTCCGGGTGCAGCAGCGCCAGGAAGCCGGCAAAGTCCTGCGGCAGGTCGCTTACCGCGCCAAAGCCGAGCAGGCGGCGGATCTGGTCCGACCATATGAATTCGTTGCTCGGGTCCATCAGCTTGCGCTGGCCCAGTTCGACGTCCCACAGGCCGTCGCTGGTGGCGTCGCGCAGCAGGTCGAGGCGGGCGCGCAGGCCCGCATTCTCTTTATCCAGCGCCTCGACTTCGCGGCAGACTTCCTCGAACACTTCCTGGATCGCGGCCTGGCGCGCCGCCACCCGCTCACGCCAGCGCCGCCGCTGGCGCCGGGCGCCATCCTTGTGGAGCAGACCCCATCGCATCGATTGCATCGTTGGTCACCCTGGCAAAGGTCGTCGAAGACGAGCATTCGTCAGTATGGCCCCGCCTCCCCCCACTGTCACCGTGTCGGAGAGGAAACTCCACAAGGACTGACCGAGATCAAGGATCAGGATGGCACTTTACCAACCCATCTTGTTGCGGATGAAAGCCGTCAGGCGCGCCGCATTCGCCTGGTGCTGCTTGACGCGCGGATGCTGGCCGTAACCGGTGAAGGGAAAGAACACGCTGTCGATGCGGGCATCGCCCTCCTTGCGCAGTTGTTCGACCGCCGTCGTCACATAGCCGGGCCAGGGCGAACCCGGGCGGATGGCATCCATGCTGCCGAGCGCGCACACGATGTAAGCCTTCGGGTACAGCTGGCGGACGCGCGCCACGAACTTGCGGTAGGCGGCGATCCGCTGGGCCTCGCCGGGTTCCGGCTGCAGGCGGTGGTCGCGGCCGATCAGCCAGCTGTCGTTCTGGAGCAGGTTGACGACGACCACGTCCGGCGTCCAGCTGCCGAAATCCCAGCGGCTGTCGTTGTTGCCGACGGCACTGAGCTGGTCGTAAAAATCCGGCATGGTGAACGGGAACCAGCTGATCATCACGCCGATGCCGCTCTGCGAGGTCATGTGCAGCTCGGCGTCGAGCGTGCGCGCCGTGATCGCCGCATACGACATGAAGCTGTTCTTGTCCTTGCCGGCGTCGTCGCGGCCGTTATCCGCGCCTTCGTTGCCCATGCCGCTGGTGATCGAATCGCCGAAGAACTCGATGCGGCGGGCCGGACGCGGCGGCGGCGCCAGCAGCTCGCCGCCGTCGGCCAGCTCCAGGCCGCGGAAAGTCGTGGCGCCCTCCTCGCCTTCGGTGCGCTTGGTCACCAGGAAGCTGTGGCGCCCCGGCGCCAGGCCCTGCGCCACGGGATAGGTCTTGTCGCCCTTGGCTGCTTCCAGCACGTAGGGATAAGTCAGGTCGCCGTCGAGGAAGACGTTGAAGTAGTTCTTGCCGTTCTGGTCGTCGAGGCGAATCGCCAGGCTGGTGCCGGTGAAATTGCCGGCGATCGCGGTGCCGGGCCAGGACATCACCGGGGCGGCCGGGCGGGCAAAATCGATGCGTCCGGTGTATTGCAGGTTCTTGTTGTCGGGCGCGACGGCGGTGCCGGCGCAGGCGGCGCCGAGGTGCGCGATGGCGGCCAGTGCCAGTAGGAGAGACAGTCGTTTCATTGCGGGGCTTTCAAAAATGCCGGCAGTTCGTCCAGCGTGATCACGTTCGGATGGTGGTAGACCTTGCGTTTATGCCGGGCCGTATTGTAATAGTCGCCGCTCCAGAAATTGTCCTTGGCCGTCACACCGGCGCCGGCGCGGGCATCGTTCCAGACCGTGAACCAGAGCCAGGGCGCGCCCTCCTTGCGCATCTTGTCGGGGTCGGGGATGTAGCTGGTCTCGGACAGCGCCACCGGCTTGGGCGCGCCGGGAATCGCCTGCAGCTTGCGGTACATATCGGCCTGCGACTTGTAGGTCCTGTTGTCGCTGTCGTCGTAGATGTCCCAGCCGACGATGTCGACCACGTCGTCGCCGGGGTACCAGGCCGGGTCCTGGCCGTTCCACACCCAGACCAGATTGTGCAGGCCGTGCACCTTGACCAGGCGCTCGTGCATGTGGCGCCACAGCAGGATGTAGGCCTGCGCCGGGGCGACGCCGTCGGCGCGCTTGCGGCCCCACCAGAACCAGCCGCCCTGCTGGTTGCCGGCCGCTTCGTGCAGCGGCCGCCACAACACGCTGACGCCGGCGTCCTGCAGGCGTTTGAGTTCGGCGGCGATCAGGTCGATGCCGGCATCCAGCTGGCGGTAGGCGGTGCTGTTCATATCCAGCTGGCCGTCCGCTACCGGATTGCCAGCCACCGGGATGGTGAAGCCGGTGTTGCGCGCCGGGTCCGGGTCGTGCACATAAAAGGCGGCGCGCCGGAACTCCGGCGTGCCGAGCAGCGCCGGGTCGCGCCAGTGCCAGCAAAAGGTGACCAGGCCGCCGCGGCGGGCAAAGGCGATCGCTTCGTCGACCTGGTGCAGGCCCTGGGCCGGTTTGCCGCTCACACCCGTCTGGCCGGTGTTCATGAAATCGTAGCCCATCAGGGCCGGGTATTTGCCGGTGTCGGCGAACACGCGGGCGGCCATGTCGACGCTGTCGTCCCAGGTCAGGTCCTGCTGGCCGGCCAGGGTTTGCTTGCCCTGGATGCTCAACAGCCAGGTGTACAGGGCCTGGGTGCGCGGGGTGGCCTGCGGGTCAGACAGGGTCGGGTTGGCCGCGTTGGCAGTGACCGTGTTCGCGGCCGCCAGCAGCAAGGTTGCGAGGATTCTGCGTGTTGGCATCGTTTGTTTAATAAAGTGCGCTTAAAATCGTCGCCCCTGCGCAGGCAGGGGCCCAAGTTCGGGGCGGCTTGCATTAACTTGGAGGAATAATGCCGGGGGCATTATTCCACCTGCGCAGGGACGACGTTGTACTGGGCTGGCGTTCTTCAGGAGATACGATTCCTACGGCACGTAGGTTCCCATCTTCACCTTCAGCACCGTCGGCGTGGCGGGCAGGTTCAGGCCGTAATCGGTCTGGTCGCCATTCCAGTTACGCTCCATCACCCACTTGCCGTCCGCCTCGAAACGCCCTTCTTCCACCCGCACATACATCGACGGCTTGGCGGCATTCGCGCCGCGCCCGGACAGCTTGATGCGCGCCTGCTGGCCCACCAGCACGAATTCGTCCGGCCCGAGCTGGGCAAAGGCCACGCCGCCGTTCGGCGACTCGGTACCGGCCGCGTATTCGTTCTTGTCCTTCAGGTACTGGCGCTCGCCGAACTGGAATTCGCGGAAGGACACCGTCGCCGTCCAGCCGTCCAGCGCCACCGTCTGCGGCGCGCGGTCGTCGCCTTCGGCAACGCCGTGGGTGCGGCCTTCGAAGGCCCAGCGTGCCCAGGACCGCTGCATCGGTGCAAACGCGGCATACACGGCGCCGAAGGGTTCGACCATGCGGTGGTCGGTGAATTTCGCGCCGAGCGGGTAGTTGCTGTAGCTGGCGTAGTCGATGCCGAAGGGCGCCACGCCGAGCGCGCCGCGCCCCAGGATCTGGTACAGGTAGCGCGCATAGCCGGCGGCATTGCCCATCTCCGGCACCATCAGCGCATTGTCGCGGCGCTGGAAGCGCTCCAGGTTGGCGCTGACCTTGGTGGATTCCGGCATGTAGATGTCCGGCCCGGCAAAGTCGATGTGGGGCGCGGCCGCTTTATAGATGTCGATCACGTCGTAGGTCGGCCCGCCGCTGGCGAAGTCCGATTTCCATGGCGGCGCCGGCAAGGGTCCGGGATCGCGCAGCGCATTGTTGACGAACATCGGCAGGTCGTAGACGGCACGCCCGGCGCGCGCGATCTCCTCGATGTAGCGCGCGATGGCCCAGCTGTGGAAATACTGGCCGGCGTAGTCGCCGTACACTTCGGTCCAGTTGCCGGCCTGCTTGCCGGTTTTTGTGGCAATCTGTGGCGCTTTTTGCCGCGCCAGCACCGCTGCCGGCACTGGCTGTGTAAAGACCGCCTGCGCCGCCTTCCCGAAATCGCGTTCCACACCATAGGTGCCGACCTCGTTCTCGACCTGCACCATGATCACGGTGCGCTGGGCGGCGTCGATCTTCTTGATGTGCTCCATCATGGCGACGAAGGCCTTGCGGTCGGCCGCCAGCGTGGCTTCGCCGAACGGGGACAGGCAGTAGCTCGGCTTGCCGTCCTTGTCGAGCATGCGCGGGAAACGCCGGTTGTCGAGCTTGACCCAGGCCGGGGTGTAGGCCGGGCCGGTGTTCTTCCAGGTGCCGAACCACAGCAGCACCAGCCGCACCTTCTGCTGGCGTGCCTGGGCGACCAGGGTGTCGAGGTAGCTGAAGTCGAAGCGGCCTTCTTCCGGTTCGACCTGTTCCCAGGCCACCGGGATCTCGAGCGTGTTGGCATAGGCATCGGCCAGCGCGGCCCAGACCTTGGGCAGCGCCGCCGGATAATTGCTGGAGTTGTGGGCCTGGGCACCCAGCACCACGAAGGGCGCGCCGTCGACCATCAGGGCGTGATGGCCGTCGCGCTCGACGATGCGCGGCATCGGCACGTCCTGCGCGGCGGATGCGGCGGGCGTGCCGGCCGCGGCCAGCGTCGACAGCAGGATTGCGGTGATGTGATTCCTCATGCGTAGACGACTCTCCCTGAAACGGTTTATTGAAACGGATTGCATTTGTGCCTCATTGCCGGCGTCGCTGCGGGCGTCACTACCGGCGTCACTGCGGGAACGCGGCCGCCGCCAGGCGCCGGCTCTGGCCGGGAGCCAGCCGCAGCAGCACGCTGCGCGTCCCGTAACGTACGGTCAGCGCGCCGCCGCTGCCGGCGGCAACGCGCACGGTCACGTCCTGCAGCCGGCCGCCCTTCCATGCGATGTCGACTTCGTAGCCGCCACGCGCGCGCAAGCCGCGTACCGCGCCGTCCGGCCAGGCCGCCGGCAGCGCCGGCAGCAGGTCGATCCCGGCCTCCGCACTGTCCGCATGCGACTGCAGCAGCATCTCGGCCATGGCCGCGGTGGCGCCGAAATTGCCGTCGATCTGGAACGGCGGGTGGGCGTCCAGCAGGTTCGGATAAATACCGCCGGCGTTGTTGTGCTCCGAGCCCGGTCCGTCTTGTTCCGCGGCGCGCGCGCCCGGCGTGGCCAGCAGCCCGCGCAGCATGCGGTAGGCATGGTCGCCATCGTGCAGGCGCGCCCAGAATGCCATCTTCCAGGCCATCGACCAGCCGGTGCCGGCGTCGCCGCGCGCCTGCAGCGTACGGCGCGCGGCGGCGGCCAGCGCGGGGGTGCCGCGCAGCGAGATCTGACGTCCCGGGAACAGGCCGAACAGGTGCGACACGTGGCGGTGGGTATCCTTCGGCGTGTCGAGTACCGGGTCCTGCTTTTCGTCGAGCCACTCGAGCAGCTGGCCCCAGCTGCCGACGCGCGGCCCGGCCAGGCGGTCGCGCATGGTGGCCAGCGTGGCGCGCCATGCCGGATCGACGTCCAGCACCTGCGCCGCCTGCACCGTATTGTTGAACAGGTCCCAGACGATCTGCTGGTCGTAGCTGACGCCATCCTCGACCGGCCCGTGCTCGGGCGACCAGCCGCGTGGTGCTACCAGGCGGCCATCGGGCAGCGTCTTCAGCGAATCCTGCCAGAACAGGCAGGCTTCCTTCATCATCGGGTAGGCGACGTCGCGCAAAAATGCGGTGTCGCGCCCGAAGGCATAGTGTTCCCAGAAGTGCTGGGCATACCAGGCGCCGGCGGTCTTGTTCCACAGGTAGCCGCTGGCGCCGAAGGGGTTCGATTCGGTGCGCACGGTCCAGCCGCGCACCTTGCCGAACTCCTTGACACCCGCTTCTTCCGCCATCGTGCGGCGGTACACCGGCGCCATGCCGCCCACGAAATCGAAGAAGGGCTGCGCCAGTTCACCGAGGTTGGCCACCTCGGCCGGCCAGTAATTCATCTGGATGTTGATGTTGGTGTGGTAGTCCGCATTCCAGGGCGGCGTCAGGCTGTTGTTCCACAGGCCCTGCAGATTGGCCGGCAGCGAACCGCGCGAGCTGGAGGCCAGCAGGTAGCGTCCGTACTGGAACAGCTGCGCTTCGAGTTCCGGGTCGCCGCCCTGCTTTGTGTACAAGCGCAGCCGTTCGTCGGTGGGCAGCGCGCGCCTTCCAGGCGGCGTCGCGCCCAGGTCGAGCGCCATGCGGCCGAGCAGCGCGTCGAGGTCGCGTTCGTGCTCGGCGCGCAGGCGCTGCCACGGCCGGGCCGCGGCTTGCGCCACCTGGCGGCGTACGCGCGGCAGCGGATCGTCGCCCTTGAAGCGGCGCGCCGCGTCGATCACGTAG
>Ga0265797_10001622_pt1 | contig 39412 bp, 29 predicted proteins | sample P2T30metagenome_FD_192433 | JGI IMG/M metagenome (GOLD analysis project Ga0265797, IMG submission 192433) | Plant litter microbial communities from East Loma Ridge, Irvine, California - P2 T30 | ecosystem: Environmental > Terrestrial > Plant litter > Unclassified | place: USA: California...
GGGCCGGGATGATGATCAGGCAGAGCACTGTACTGTAAATAAGCTAGAGGGTCGAAAACGAGCTGTAACACCATACCCTGGCAGCCACGAGCGCTCTCAAATACGATGCTGAGTTTCTTTTGTCTGATATATGGGCCTTTGACTACGCGAATGGTCATACCGGTATTGCGCTTCAGTGACGAAATAGTTTCATATATCTTCTTGACCAGCGGCGGCCTTCGCGTAGTGACGTTGGCTGTCCGAGCGATATACCATCATAGATGCCTGAAAGTCAGTATCACTCTGTGGACGTCGAGAATCTCTCTACCTCAGGCATCATCACCTAACGGACGTACCCATATAGTCTGATTGGAACGGATAGCCTATATAAGATTGCCAAAGAGACCCTTGCAAAGGCCGCGACAAAGGCCGCCGTCGGTCAGGATACATGTATGGTTCCAAAGGTCTCATTTTATTACATCTCTATTCATACGACTACTAATCTGATCCACCATGATCGCCAACACATCGAAGAATAGTTTACGTTAATCACTGCCAATTTTCAAGCAGATGCTCCATCCATCTCAAACCTTGCATATCAGTCCCATACCACAGCCTCTCCATCTCCATCCTCGCGAATCGCACTACCGTCGTACAGTTCAGCGTCTGCAACCTCGTACTTGGGCAATTGATCAGGCGGAAGGTGGTTGCCCAAGACCGTGCGACAAGTCAAAGCGAAACGCAGGCTCCCAGTCGGCTCGACTTGGTGCTCCATGAACTTCTGAATGTCCTCGCCGACCATAATAACAATATCACCATGAGTGAGGTGGAAAGTAAGAATAGGCTCGCCAGCTGTTCGCTTCAGCTCCAGCTCCTTGGACAGTTCCTTGCTGCGCTTGCGGAAGCCTGCGCCATCGCCTGCTTCTTTGAGCGCCTTGAGCTCCAGCCAAGCTGCATGGCGGCCTTCGTGGGTGTCTTTGCACGGCTTGAGCGTTTTCTTGCCTCTGAAGCCAGAGGTATACCCAGAGCTGTTAAGGGCAGGCAATGGCAGTGGCTCCTCGTATGTGAAACAGCCAGTGTTCGACACGTGCCCAAAGTACTTGGCTTTGATGCGCAAGAGCATAGTGGCGCCTCCACCAAGCGACAGGGTGGCAATGCGAGGTCCAAGGCCCATCTCGCCATCGTCGTGGTACTTGATCTTTTGGCCATCCATGTACCCGAAAATAAGTTCCTCGTTGAAGTCCTGGTATCCTTCCTCGTTGTTCACGAAAACGCGCTGTGCCCAGTTGAGGAGAGATCGCGCAGTACGGACAGCCACGGGAGCCTCTTCGAAAGACCGACTGTCTCCGCTTGCAATGAACTTATATGGCATGCCAAAATTCATGCCGAAGGCATTCATGCGTGTTCCTGGCTCAGCGTTGTGTTCATCGTCATCATCTTCATCTTCGTCGTCAGCCTTTGGTCGCTCTTCCACCTCATCTTCTACCTGGGTAGCCTCATCGCCGGCTTTGGCAGATCCAGACAGCCCAACAGGAACATCACTCTGCGGGGCAGCAGTTTTACGCATCATTCGCCTCTCAAGACCAACATCCACAGTCTGCATCTCGCGGAACATGTCATCAGCGCCACCAGGCTCGGAGACGACATGCTTGTTGGCCTTGGCTACGATAACTGCACCAGCAATGCCTTCGATGGTGTACTTCATGACCTTGTAGTTGCTGTGGTATTTGACTTGAATATCAACCGCAGGCGCAGTGGTGGACTTGATCAGACTTGGACCATCACTTGCCATGTCCCATGGTGTGTGGCTGAGGTTCGATGGCATGACAATCTCATGCTTTGGATGCAGTTTCCAGCGGCATCCGGGGGTATCGCAGCGCCAGTGAGTGAACATGTACCGGGAATTGCACCTGCCGCAATCTGGGCAAACGATGCCCTTCGTGTTCACAAGAGACAAATTGTCGCCGAAGTGCTGGCCAATTTGCGGGACACCAGGGTTGAGATCGAACGGTGGGACTTCACGTTCCCAGGTCGTGCGTTGGAGGAGAAAGGCCGGGTGGTAGTCAAGGTCGCCAAAGGGTGCACTCTCACCATTGGACATTTGCCAGAAAGCGGTACACTTCGGATTGGTACACATCCAGTCGATCAGGTACACTTGCGGACATGATTTTGAACATGCTTTGCACTTTTCGACAGGAAGCGCGAGGTCTGTAGGTGGCTCAGCCTCTGTAGATTCGGTAGGCACAGGGTGATACCAGGAAGGCTTTGATGTGTCAAGCCTCTCAAAACGGTACCTGATAGTTGTCACGGTCTTCTTCTTGGTAGAAGTCTTCTCAGCCCAAACATGGGTCGGCTTGAACCAGCCAAGTACACAGTACCTGTGCGGCATCGTGGTAATAGCCCCAGCGTTCTTGTCTCCGCAGATTATGACGATCGGATTCTTGTGGGCCATATTGTTCAGAACTGACTGCGGTTGTTTTGCGTCCATGTCATGATCATCCTTCTGAGACACAACGCCTGTCTTTACGTCTGATTCCATGTGCCCTCCCATGCGAGCAATGATGACATCGGAATCCATGTACTCTCTGCCGACGCCAGCACTGTCGAACATGAAGGAATAGATGGTATTGCCGTTTGAATAACAACCGCTATGCGCACTCTTATAGTATGGCAGAGTCTCGCAAAGCTCTTGTCGTCCGGGAGCCCAGACCTCCGGCTTACCTCGCGGTGCAGGCTTCTTCTCTAGAGGTTCACGGAAGGTCAACCTCCTCGAAAGCTTTAACAGATCCGGATCGATATCGACTCCAGAGGCGTCCAGGTAATCGGAAATTGACATCGGCGGCGAAGGCAGCTGTAATGCAGCCTTCTGGTGGGTCGGTGTTCTCTCCTTCTTCTTGCGTGCCACTGGTGTCTTACGCACCGGCGTCTTGCGGACTTTCGGCTTGACCTCGAACGGCTCGTCGGCTGTGTTTGTGGCGTTCGTAGCTCTTTTACGAGGAGTGGTTGTGGACGTCTCGGCTTTCCGTTTTCGTGAAGTTGTGACATTGGCTGGGACATCAGGGGCATCAGGGACATCGTCAGCTAGGTCTTCAAGAGAGAGTTTTGCTTGAGACACTGGCTTCTTTCCTCGAACAGCCTTGGAGGCGGCGCCATCACCCACTGGTTTCTTGTCCGGAACGGACGGCTGTGGCTTACGGCGGCCAGGTTTGTTTCCAGTTTCACCAGTAATTTTCTTGCGAGAGACTTTCTGCACAGTGGGACTATCACCGTCATAGACCGACTCGTCTTGGTTTTGTAGAGCAAGCTGCTCCCCAGTCACTGCCGACGAGGTGGGGACAAGGTCGCCCAAACGAGAAGGCTGTGTTTTAGACCTTCCAGACTGTCGTAGAGAAGATGGCGTGACAGGCGCTGTAGAGCTCTGAGCTGCTGCAACCTTTGGCAGGCGAGGGGAGACCTTGAGTTTCAGTGTCTGCTTTCTTTTCGGAACAGGTTGGGAAATTGCAGACTGTGACGGCGACGGCTTGATCGTAGGTCTTGCATCCATGTCAATAGTAGCAGCTTCAGGGGAGATATCGTTTGGGGTATGTGCTAGTTCGGTGTGGTCTGATGCTTGTGAGATGTCTTGAGGGATTGTTGGAGATGTTGTTGGCGCAGCCATTGCTACATTTTCGGCGGACTCTGGGGACAGATTGTCTGGCGCGGCATAAGTGGAGCTCGAAGAAGCAGGGTTGCGATCAAACGAGGGTGCACTCTCGCTGAGCTTCTCAGCCACCACATTGAGTTGATCTGTAAGATTAGGAGCATCCTGGAATTGGAGGTTGGCAGGTGTTGGGCAGTCCGGAGTAGTGCCAAGTTCAGAGAGGTCTGAGTCTTCGGCTGCATCGGAGTCTTTCAAGTCGTTCCCCTGTGTGGCAGAAGGCAAGTTGCCAAAAGGCGGCAAGCTCTCGATCGGTTCTCCAGCATCTGACTCTGATTTCGTAACCGAAGTTTCAGCGCCACCAGAACGCTTCCGAGACGCTGACGGAGTAGCATCTTTTGCTGAAGATCGACGCCTGGCACTAGGATGCTCGTGGAAAATAGTTGTGAATCTTGAGCGGTCGTTGTAGTCGGGGTCAGCTTCGCCTAAGCTCCTTTTTGCAGCGTTCCTCACAGAGCCCCGGCGTTGTTCCATAGTTGGTTGTCAAGTGTTGAAGTTGTGCGTCGTCGTTCCTCCAAGTGCAGACACCGAAGTCTTTATGCACACCCCGTCAATGCCAGTTCACGCTAGCACCAGCCTCGTTGCCACCAAAGCGCAGCTGACCGCTCAATCCGCCAGCAAAAAGCCAACGCACGGGACCACAAAAGTGAACGAGCTAGACACAACGTGACCAAAGACCAGCCACCAGACTTGTCAATGCCAGCAAATGCTGAAGTGAACTGAACAGACCAGCAAACAAGAAAAGCTGCACGTGCGTCCAGATGAAAGAAGGAAAAGAGATGAATGAGGCCAAGTCAGTCGTAGTCGCAGTCGAAGGTTGTGATGCAGGTGATGCACTAGTTGCAGTTGCAATAGTCGCAGTAGTGCAGAAGTGCAATAGTCGCAGTCAAGAAAAGAAAGTCCAGGCTCCTGACCAGCGATTGAAGTCAGCACGTGCGATTTTTGCTCTACCTCTAGTGAGTGACGACGGAGTCATCCCAGGCCTCAGAGCTTGGGGCAGCGCGTTTGCTATTGTTGTATTGTTCTATCGAGTTGGAGTGAGGCGAGGTCTATTGAAGTCAGGAAGTAGCGAATCAAAGTGGAGAATCGAGGGCGGGGCTTGGTGGCTTGAGCGCTGCGAAGGTTTGGGGAGAGCTGCGTTTCACGACACCGAGGGTGTGTGAGTGGCTAAGGTATTGCTACGGTTTGCGACCGTGTGTTTTGCTCTCTCTGTCATGTTGAGTCATGGTGAGAGATGTGATGGGAATTACCTTGGTATACCAGTTCCAATGATTGACACATGAAGTCAATGCACGCGAGTGGGTGAGTGAACGCATGAGATGTTAGGACTGAGCAGACGCATGTAGGCAGTGAGCTGGTAGAGGATGGGACTGCAATCGAGGAGTAATTGTTATTCTTACAGACTATGAGAATCCAAGCACAGTCAATGCGCATGCGCCATACGCCTTCTGTGGCCTTCTCATAGCAGAGACGAAGGGCCGAAGCCAGCCACTTCCACCAGCCTATCCTTCCCCTCATGTGGCAAACAATGCCCACTCGCACTCTAACTGTAGAGAGCTCTGGAACAGCATCGCTGCCAGTTGCCAAGGTTCGAGGACCTCTTGCAAACTACTGTGCGCGGCAATGCGCAAGCCGAAAAAATAGAGACCCAATGGTCCTGAATGAATGCTGTGGTCGGGCCTCTCGCCTTCGCGATCATGGGCACGTCGTGTCTCATGCATACTATGCAATGCTGTAAGGGCCCTCGTCGTGCATCAAGCGGCACTGGGACATTTGCGCAAGCAGTATCGAATCCAAGTATTGCGTGGCGGCCAGCGTCATCCATGTGTCATGGCTGGGGCCACCAAGTTCTCGCCACCCTCGCCCACATCTCCATTCCATGTCTTCGCTTTCTTCTTACAACAGACTGTTTTTTCTTTTTCACTGCGGCGCGGAAGCAGGGTTGAGGTTGAGGATCTGATCTGGGTTGCCGACGAAGTCACGACGATACTGAGCAATGCGAGTAGCAATCGCATTCACGTCCGTACCTTGATTGGAATCGCGCAGTTGTTTTATGATTTCGGAGAGACCGTTGCTCCAACGAATCCTCTCTTCCTCGGTCTTCCATGGAGCATTGCGTGTGCCGAGATCTTTTAGCAGTTCGCCATCTGTGAATTAGTACACCTACGTCAGCTCCATGGGGCTCGGACAGGGCGCGTGATGAAGTGGATGAGAGTGGTGCAATAAAGTGGAGGAAAAGTGGGCAGGTCAATGATCGCTATACGCACCATTGATAGCCGTGTTGTGAAAATGCTGATGCAGACAGGACTGGTCCTGGCACGTTCCGTTGGACAGTTCGTTTGGGCACATGGTCTCTGTGGGATCGAGCTTATTGCTGTAAGTTAGTGACTTGAACCCACCCTGTACGTCTGAAGTGAATTGGGGGTGGAAGCGGTAGTCCTTGAACATCCTCAGTGGGCTTTCGTAGGGTTTGTAATAAGGCTTCGTTGTTGCCTACACAGGTTAGCATTTTTGAGACTGTCCTTGATTGACAGAAAGGAACGCACCTCAGGAGTCACATTGCTCGGCGCCTGCTCAGTCTTTGAGGGCTGTAGTTCTGGCGCAAGGTCAACGTCTTGTGGACTGGCCCCGGTTTGCGGTGTAGGCATTGATGATACAGCTTCAGGCGAGGTGGCAGTCGAAGTCGGGGCCTGGTCTTGGCTGAGAGGATTGGCAGAAACTGGCAGTGCGTCAACACCCGCGACATCCGGCATTGCAGGTGCAGGCTCGTAATCGTCTTCGGAATCTTCGTCTTCCGAGTCTGTGGAGGAATCAGATGAATCATCCGAATCGCTGCCCGAACCTGACATTGCGGCCGGTTCATTCGCAGACATTGAATGGATAGGAACGGATGCACTGTCAGAGTCAGAGTCAAGGTCCATATCAGCCTCAGCCGCCTCGTTGTCGTCCGCAAGTTCTTCCGGTTCGCGCTCATCGCCACTTGAAAGGTCCATTGCATCGTCGTCTTCATCGTCGCTTGATGTGGTTGAGTCAGCGTCGGGAACAGCGTTTGCTTGCTGCGCGACAGTCGGTAGCGAAGTCTGGGAGGCTGCTTGTCTTTGTTCTGAGATGGTCTCCGCTTCTTCTTCAAGCTGTGCGAGCTTAGCCTCCATTTGTTGCTGTTGCTGCTCGACGGGGTGTGAGGCAATATCAGTAGCAACAGGGGCGTTGTCCGCTACACTTGTAAGACCAGGAAGAGCATTTATCGCGCTGCTTATGGGTGCGACGGGTGGCGTGGCATGAGTCGTAGGTGATAGCGGTTTTGTCTTAGTCTTCCTTGGTTGCTTCTGCATCTCTGCAATTCGGCGGTGCATCTCGTTAATTTCCTGTAGTTTGCGCTCGTATGCCGAGCCGCCTGGTGTTGTAGCCCCAGGTGTTGTGGGTGCAGAAGGATTCGCGCTGATAGAAGGGGCCGGGAAATTACGCAAAGGTCCTGGCTTCGTGATGGGCACGGCGCCCCTAGGTGCCGGCGCAGGAGCGACTTCTTCGTCTTCCTCCATGTCTTCAATCTCGGAGTCCTCTTCGTCACTGACATGAATGATGACTGACTCGTCGTTGCTATCGTATCTGTTCTGATTGAAAGGGTGCTTAGGTGTTGCTTGTCCAGAACTAGCAACACTTTGTTTGACAGGAATCGAGATTTTGTAGGTAGCAGAGTCGGCGTCAGCATCAACTGAAGATGCGGCCTCGGAGCTTATCAGAGAGTCCAGACTTGATGAAAGGGCATCCACTGCGGGCACAGGCGCAGCCTCAGGTTTGGATACAACAGCTGGCGCAGTAGGCTTTTGTGATGCTGCTGGTACTTGAGGCGGAGTTCCCGTCATGAACAAGCCCGGCAGACCAGGGAATTGCGAAGTGAAGTCAGATGCTTGAGCAGGCGTAGATGGTATCGAGCTGGCAGCGAGTGGTTCCTGAGCGACTGTCGTGTTCATAGGAGCGGAGGCCTGTGCATTCTGGGGTGTACTGTTCATAGATCTGGATGGTGTTTGAGGAGCTGGCGGGTCAATGGAGGTCGTCGCAAAGGTGCCATTGCCATGCGTAGACGCAGCAGCTGCAGCGTTTGCAAGGCGCTCGGCTTCTTGTCTGCGTGCCTGCTCGCCCTTGAGTGCTTCAAGCCTCTGGCGAATCAATTCAGTTTGCACTTTTGCTTTCTTTGGCTGCATGGGCGTTGGCTGGGTCTGCACAGGTACAGTCGGGGCGCCTGATGGCTGCTGTGCTTGTGGGGCTTGATTGGTAGACGGCGTTGCAGCAGGGGAGGGATCAGTGTTCACGAGCGAGGCCTCATTCTTTTTGTTCTTCGCAGCCTGCAACTTCGCCAGATATGCAGACCTGTCTGCGGTGGCAGGGGTCTTCGTGATGGCCACAGGCTTGACGATGGGCTTGATCGCAGGTTTGGCTACAGTGGTGTTTAGGGGAGACCCTTGTGCTGGATTGGCCCTGGCGCTGGTGCTGACGGTGGCGTTCTTCTTGCTAGCATTTGCAAAGACGGACGCAGACTGCGGCTGCTTGGGCTGCGGCTTCTCATTGGGAGCGTTGAGACCAAGGTCTGTGAACAAGACTCGGAGCACCCTCGCGTCTCCAACTTCACGGGCGATGTCATCGAAAGCATAGCCGGCACGATACATAGCAAGTACAAAGTCTTTTGCGGCGTCTTGCTTCGCTTTACGCTGGCGAAATTGTGATCTCGGAGGAGATGATGGATGACCGTCTATTGTCCTTCCATTAGTGTACGTGTGGGAATATGTTGCATGGTATATTCTTACCAGTGCGAGGTTCTGGCCTCCTACGATCGTAGCCCTGTGGTTGCCGAGGCGGAGATGGCTGTCGCTTTGCACGTTTGTCCACGTTGTCATGACCCGGGCGCATGTGAACGCTGCCACTACGCTTTCTCGGACCCGTGGGTGGAGGATGAAGGAAGTCAGGCTCTCTTTGCGGTGACAACTCCCCATCCTCGCGATCACCATTGTCCTTGTCTACAAGCATTGAATCCTCCTCCTGTCGCGCGACCGAGTTGGCTACACCATTCTGCTGTACCGCGGGCTGAGCTTGCGCGTTCGTCGCTGAGGGCAGAGCTTGAGCCGGTGGCAGGGGAATCATGCCGGACTGGTAGAGCTGGCCAATGTAGGCTAGTTGCTCGGGAGTGATGCCCTGGAGGACTGAGGCCATATCGAGGCCGGGTAGCTGCGAGTTCTGCACGAACGCTGCTTGCTGCATCTGAGGAATACTCTGAGGTGGAGCAGGGTTTGTGGCGGGCATGTTGGGATAGCTGGTTTGAGGTTGGGCGGGTTGGAAAGGAACGCTGCCGCCAAAAGGAAAGGGAGGAAGGTGTTGTTGTTGCGACATGGTGTCGGTGAGTGGCGACTTCACGTGCGCTGCCGCGAGATCGCGTGCACGTGATAGCAAAGAAGGGGTGCCTACTTAGAATGCGCCTGAGCGGCCTTGTGAGGAATACCACGATGATGTCGCGAACTGTTGCAAAGCTTCACTTTTCGAAGTAGTAAACCCGTTCGCGTCAGCGTCGACAGCACAGACTCAGTGGCGACAAGAGCGACGACACGTGATGAAGCCACGTGTGGCGGTTTGGCAAGAGCAGATGGATGCGAGATGCAGCGCCAGTGCCAGAGCGCAGGGTGATGCTCTTCTCCCTGTGCGCGCGCGCGTGAAATTCGCTGTTCGCAGGATGGCTGGGTGTTTCTGCTTTCTGGCCTGGTCTTTTGCGGAGAGACTGCTTGCAAGTCGCGGAGAACAGAGTTGCGGAGGGATCATCGACGATTGGCCCACGCCGAGTAGCTGCCGCCGTACCGACGTACCAGGCCCGAAGGAGCAAGTTGTAAACAGACCAGGAAGGAGCGCCCAAACACTTGAGACATCCCACCGTTGTCTAATTGCTCGCTCGATACCCTTGTCTTTCCCTGTATATAATACGCCGCCCTCGAGGCCTACACCACTTTCGACGCACCACCCTCCCTTTTATGGGCGCGTGAACTAGGCCCCGGATGCGCCAACACGACGGCGCCCCGACCAACCGACTACTAACAACAACAAGAAACAACAGAGCCTGAGCCCAGATGAGCTCGCAGGCACAAGGTGGGCCGCGATGGCGCAATGGCCCATTCCAAGGACGAGAAAGAGACCCGGACACACCCTCACCTGGACCTCCTCCAGGCCACGCGAGATCGAAATCGAGCATCATGCAGGCACCGCTTTCGCCGGGCGCACCATTGGGACACGTACGGAATCAGTCAGTATCTGATCTGCGGTCTGGAGGACTCGGCCGCAGCGACTCAAGACGAAATGGCTCAATAAGAGGTGGCGCATCTCCCGGTACCTTCGCGCCGCAGTTCATCAAGCCTGAGAACATGGACGGTGCAAACGGGGATGTTCGCGTTGTGGAAGGCGAGAACGACCTTTCCGGCAAGAGATACGTTTGGATGCGCGACGATGAGAAAGCCTTTGTGAAGGGCTGGGTCGTGGAGGAGCTGCCTGATGGCATGCTCAGAGTGCAATGCGATGACGGCTCGGTGAGTAATGGCAGGTAACATGTCACAGACAAGATGCTGACATCCTTCGTAGCAACGCGAGGTAGCAGCCGATAGTGTCGATAAAGTCAACCCGGCCAAATTCGACAAAGCCGACGATATGGCCGAACTCACACACTTGAACGAAGCCAGTGTCGTTCACAACTTACACCAGCGATATCTGGCCGACCTCATCTACACATACTCTGGCCTCTTCTTGGTCACTGTGAACCCTTACACACCACTGCCCATATATGGCAGGGACTATGTCAATATGTACAAAGGCAGACATCGGGAGGACACGAAACCGCATATCTTCGCGATGGCAGACGAGGCATTCCGGAATTTGGTGGACGAAGGCGAGAACCAATCTATCTTGGTTACTGGAGAATCTGGAGCTGGAAAGACAGAGAACACAAAGAAAGTCATTCAGTATCTGGCGTCCGTCGCGACGTCCGATACGCCACGCGCAAAGTCGGGAGGAAGGACACTGTCAAATCTGTCTGAACAGATCTTAAGAGCAAATCCGATTCTGGAAGCCTTTGGTAACGCCCAGACTCTGCGAAACCACAACAGTTCACGTTTCGGCAAGTTCATCCGAATTGAATTCTCTCGTTCTGGTCAAATTGCAGGTGCATTCATCGACTGGTATCTGTTGGAAAAGAGCAGAGTTGTTAGGCTCAGCTCACAGGAGCGAAATTACCACATTTTCTACCAACTGCTTGCGGGAGCGGATAAGGAGATGCGCAAGGAGTTCCTCCTAGACAACATGGAGGTTGAAGACTTCGAGTACACCAGACGAGGCAACGATACGATCTCTGGCGTCTCGGACTCTGCGGAATGGAATGGTCTCCTTGAAGCTTTCGAAATCATGAGCATCTCCGGGAAGGACCAGCGATCGATCTTATCAACCATTGCCGGTGTCCTCCATCTTGGAAACATATCAGTGGTCAAAGAGAGCTTGCGGGCAGATCAAGCTGCTTTGCATCCTGATGCCGAAGATGCTGTCAGACGTGCTTGCCACTTGCTTGGAATTGATGCGGCTGCATTTGCGGAAGCGCTATTGCACCCTCGCGTCAAAGCTGGAAACGAATGGGTCAAGAAGGTGCAAACGCCTGAGCAAGCAAGTCTTTCCATTGACGCACTGTCGAAGGGTATCTACGAGCGTGGTTTCGGCGACCTTGTGACCCGCATCAATAAGCAACTCGACCGGACGTCGTCTGGATCATATAGTGACGGCACATCCTTCATTGGTGTTCTCGATATTGCGGGCTTCGAGATCTTCGAGAACAATAGCTTCGAGCAACTTTGCATCAACTACACCAACGAGAAGCTACAGCAGTTCTTCAACCACCACATGTTCGTCCTGGAACAAGAAGAGTATGCACGAGAACAGATCGAGTGGAAGTTTATCGACTTCGGCAGAGATCTGCAGCCAACTATTGACCTCATCGAGTTGCCTAACCCGATTGGTATCTTCTCTTGTCTGGATGAAGATTCGGTCATGCCCAGAGCCACCGACAAGAGTTTCACGGAGAAGCTTCACTCCCTCTGGGACCGCAAGACACCCAAGTACAAGCGATCACTCTTGAGCCAAGGCTTCATGCTCACTCACTACGCCGCAGAGGTTGAATATTCGACCGAAGGCTGGTTGGAAAAGAACAAGGACCCACTGAATGACAACATTACCAGACTCCTTGCAGGTTCCTCCAACAAACATGTTGCCCAGCTGTTCTCGGATTGTGCTGACGCCGACGACCACGCCGAAGGTGGCACGCGCAGTCGAGTGAAGAGGGGTCTTTTCCGCACTGTTGCCCAACGCCACAAGGAAAACCTTTCGTCACTGATGGCCCAGCTGCACTCGACACACCCTCATTTCGTCCGTTGTATCCTGCCTAATCACAAGAAGAAGCCAAAGCAGTTCAGCACACCACTGGTGCTTGATCAGCTGCGATGCAATGGTGTACTCGAGGGTATCAGAATTGCAAGGACTGGTTTCCCCAACAGACTACTCTTCGCTGAATTCCGCGCACGTTACGAAATTCTCTGCACGAACATGCCAAAGGGCTACCTCGAGGGTCAAGCGGCGTCCAAAATTATGCTGGAGAAGCTCAACCTTGACAAGTCATGGTATCGGGTTGGTCTAACCAAGGTTTTCTTCCGTGCCGGTGTCTTGGCCGAGCTGGAAGAGCAGCGTGACGCACTCATTCGCGCCATCGTTGCACGCTTCCAGTCTGTTGCTCGTGGTTTTGTCCAGAGGCGCCAGGCCAACAAGCGTCTGTACAGAGCTGAGGCCACCAGGGTCATTCAGCGTAACTTCCAAGTCTACCAGCAGATGCAGGCAAACCCTTGGTGGCAACTGTTCGTACGTATGCGTCCTCTCCTCGGCGCTACCCGACAATCGCAAGAAGTCAAGAAACGCGAAGAAGAGATCAAGAAGCTTCAGGAGAAGATGGCTGCCGAGGAGCAAGCTCGTGCGAACATCGAAGAGGAGCGCAGGCGGGCTGAGACCGAAATCCAGCGGATTCAGCATACCCTCGAAAGCGAGCGTGCCCTCGCTCTCGACAAAGAAGAGATCTTCCACCGTCTACAGAACCGGGAGGCCGAACTTATCGAGAAACTGCAGGGTGCTCTCGAGGATCAGGAGAGCCTCGAGGGACAAGTCGATGCGCTCATGGCGGCTCGTAAAGCAGCCGAACAGGAAGCCGGCGAACGTCTCAAGCAGGTCGAGCAGGCAAGTCAAATCATCAGCCGCCTCGAGACCGAAAAGGGCGACCTCAAAGACCGCATCTCTGAGCTTGATGCTCACCTTGTGGAGGTTGAGAGGAGCAGGTCGCTTAGGACCGAGGAGGAGGAACGCCTCACCCAGGAGACCCGTATGCTACAAAGTCAACTCAGCCTGCGTGAACGCAAGATGCAGGATCTTGAAGCTAAGCTTCTCGAGAACGACCAGGAATTGGACCTGAAGCTCTCAGCAGCCAACAAGGAGCTACAAGGCACCAAGAAGCAAGTTCGCGACCTGCTTGAAGAGAACCGTTCTGTTCGCCAACAGATGTCTGATCTGTCTTCTACTTCCGCCAGCTTCGAGGATGTCATTCGTCGCAAGGACAGCGAGCTTGCCATTCTCAAGACAGACTTGAAGAAATACCAAGACGACCGCAAGCGTTTTGAGGACGAGAAACACAACTACACAACACAACACAGCAGCGTTCAGAACCGACTACGGTCAGTACAAGCAGAGATGGAGGCTGTTCGTGCACAGCATGCCCAGCTCGAGCGTGAGGCAGCAGACGCAAGACGTGCTCTTGAGGAGCAGACCTCCGCCAACGAGCAGGTCGAGATGCTTGAGGCTCAGCTCCACGATATCAAGGGCGAGCTCTTTGAAGCACAGACTGATCTCAGCCGCGAACGTCAGTCCAGGGACGATGTCAAGCAGATCGCGGAGGCCGAGCTGGAGGATCTCAAGCGCGAGTTTGAGGCACTCAACGATAGCAAGGTCACCATCGAAAAGGAGATGTACGCCCAATCTGATGTGACCAGGAGAGCTACAAGCGCCAGGGAGCAGGCCGACGCCGAGCGCAAGGAGTACCAAGCAGAGTTGCAAGATCTGAGGAAGAAATACATTGAGCTGCAGGAAGCCAAGATTGACTGCGAGGCTGAGGTCGAGCGCAACGTGACCAAGCAGGCAAATGAACGTCAAACCTTGATGCGCCGCGACTTGGACGACAAGCTCCAGCAGGTTGACGATCTTGAAAACGAGCGTGGTCGCCTCACTGGCGAAGTCCAGCGCCTCAAACAGCTCATTGCTGATTCCGACTCGTTCAAGTTGCACCATGACCAGGACAAACAGCGCCTTGAACGTGAAGTAATCACCATCAAGGGTCGTCTAACTGCTTCTGAGAACGACAACCGCGCTCTGCTCAACAAGGTCCAGCAGAAGAACCTTGATATTGCTAGGTCCAACTCCAAAGCCAGCGACAACCAGCGTGTCAGGTTGAACCAAGTCATCGCAGAGAAGACCAAGGCAGACGAGGAGAACAAGAAGCTTCTACGCCAACTGAACGATTCTCAGCTGCAGATCACCTCTCTCGAGAAGCAGAAGGAGAAACTTTCGCTCAGCTTGGAGGACCTGAACCACGAGATGGAGCGCGAGCACAAGACGACACGCAATGCCGAGCAGCAGGCATCCACTGTGAACCTCCAGCTGGCTGAGGCCAACAGGAAACTCGAGACTGAGAGACAGCTTCGTACCCAAGCGCAGCAAAACACCCGAACCGTGCAGACTTCGTTCGATGAGGCCAACAAGGAGCTTGTCGAAGCACGTGAGCACCTGCGCCTTCTGGCCAAGGTCTTCGATCCTGAGAACGGACGTCTGCCTTCCAACCTGGACGGTGCCAAACCGGAGCTTCAACGTACTATCGACATCGCACAGAAGCTTGAATCTGCAGAGAGTGCTCTCCGTCTGGCTACTGACCGCTTCTCGCGTGCCGAAGCGCAGCTTGAAGGCCTTCGCTCTCAGCACCACGAAGAGCTGCAAGAAAATGACTCTCGCCATCACAACTCGAAGCGCGCTCTGCTTGAGGAGATGAACTCCAGCCAGGTTAACGCCCGCTCTTCACCTTCAAACATTCGCCGTGATTGGGAAGCTGGTCGCAACAAGAATTTCTCGCCCGCAGGTGTACACACGCCCAGCAACCACCAGCGTCAGATCAGTAGTAACACTAATGATTCGACACGCTCGGACCGTACTGTTGACACCGTGACCTACCACCAGCGTATGGACCTCGCCGGCGAGCTAGAGCTTCTCCAGAACCAATTGCAGATGTCTGAGATGAAGAACCACCACCTTCAGGCTCAGATCGAGAACTCTCCGAACAAGGGCAACTGGCAAGATGACAGTCCTTCTATACGTCGTGTTCAGAAACTCGAGAAGGAGAACTTCCGTCTCCACGACATGCTCGATGATTCTTCCAAGAAGGTCACAGCACTTGAGCAGAGCATCCGTTCTGGTCAGCTATCGCTCAAGGAGGTTCAGACCAAGTCTCACGAGGAGCTTTACGACCTGATCAACTCGCAAGAACAGTCGCGGAGGTCTTTGCTCAGCTCTCACAACGCCGCGATCGCTGAGCTTGCTGATGCCAAGACGTCATTCGACGACATCAAGCGCAACAAGGCCAGCATGGAAGTTGACTTGCGCGATGCTCAGTCCGAGCTCAACGATATTCACTACGAACGTGAGCAGGAGGCAGCCAACCACGCGCAGCTCCTGCAGGAGTTCTCTGATCTGCAAATCAAGCTTGACACCGAAGTCTCGAAGTTGGAGGATGTGGAAGACAGTCTGGACATGTACAAGGCCCGCTCAGACGAGTACTTCGCCAGATTGGAACAAGCCGAGATCGCCGTTCTCAAGGCTTCTCGTGCCGAGCAGTTCGCGAAGTCGCAGGCAAAGGAAGCCGAGGAAACTTGCGCGAGCATCATGTCCGAGCGCAAGCAGATGGACATGGCTGTTGAGGACCTGCAACGCCAGACTCAACAGTACGAGGAGAGGATCGAGGATCTCTCTGCCGACCTTGATGGCGCTCTTCAAGCGAAGAAGCGTCTGCAAAATGAGCTCGAGGACTACCGCTCACAGCGGGCAATGGATCTCGAGGACAAGGAGTCTTCCATGGAACAGACAAGGAAGAAGTACCAGTCCGAGATGGCGTCTCTCAGCAATGAGCTTGAGGTTGAGCGCGACAACGTGATTCATGCTCGTGCTGAGAATGGCCGCATTCGCGATGAGCTTGAAGAGCTTCGCGGCAAGTGGGACGATGAAGTTCTTAACAGCTCCACCTGGGCGAAGGAGAAGTCTCGTCTTGAAGTTGCTCTACAAAGTCTGTCCGACTCTCGCGACGAAGCTGCCAACTCCCACAACGAAGCGCAGAGCAAGATCGTCGATTTGCTGGGCCAGGTCCGCCACCTTCGCAGCAACGTGGACGACATCGCTGCCGAGCGCGACATGCTGATGACTGAGAAGAAGGGTCTCGAGACCAGACTGGCAGAGGCCGCAGCCAGCCTCGAAGACCTATCAAGGAGTGGCTCACCTACCAAGCGTGATGCAGCCATGTCAGACCGCGAAGTCCTCGACCTCAAGTCCAAGCTGGCGCACCAGGAAGATGTGGCTTCTGCCGCAGTCGGCAAGATGCGTCGCTCTGAGGCTTTGGCACAGGAAGTACAGAAAGACATCGCAACTGAGCGCGAAAAGAGCGTTGAGTTGCACAAGCAGAAGGCTGCTTTGGAGAAGAACTTGAAGGACTTGCAGCTCAAGTGCATTGATCTCGAGACCAAGGGCTACTCTAGCGGAAGTCACGATGTTCGATTCCTGCACGGACGCGTTCAAGAGGTATGTGATCACCAACAAACTAATCAGAACGAATGGACACTAACACCTTCTTTTAGCTTGAACAACAACTCGAAGACCTGGAGAAGAGCCGCAGCTCAGAAGCTCGCAGCGTACGCAACGTCGACCGCACAGTCAAGGATCTCCAATCACAGATCGATCGCCGCGAAAAGTCGGTCACCATCTTGTCTGAAGATCTCTCTAAGTCCCGCGACAAGGTCGAGCGTCTGCTCCAAACAATCGACGAGCTCCAGGCCTCCGACTCATCCTCGCAACTCACCGCCAAGCGTGCCGAGCGCGAGCTTCGCGAAGAGCGCGAGAAGAGTCTCCGCCTGGAGCGCGAGCTCGAAAGCCTCCGCGGCGGCGGCGGTCTGCGTGGCAGTGTAGCACGCAGCGAGCGTATCGCCGCTCTGAGTGACTACGGCGGCGGCAGCAGGCGCGCCAGCTCGGTGAGGCCACCCAGCGTGGTCGGCGACGTGAAGATCGAGGTTCCACAGAGGCAAAGCAGTCTCATGAAAGGTTTTTTATGAGCAGGGCGCGTGAGGAGTACACGGGCATCGCACACGGCGTTAACAATGTGAAGGCTGGCGTTTCTGATTTTGTCGATTCCTGGGATGAGGACGACAGGGGGGACGGTAGGGCGCCTGGATACATTCGGGTGCTGGCTCTGAAGAGCGAGGCGTTTTTGTGAGATTTTTTTTGCGCCTTCACTTCTTTTTCGCTGGGCTTGGGATGGCTTTGGCTTAACTCACCCTTTTTTGGGAGGCGGTTTGGGGATTATTTGATTTAATTATTTGATCGGTTTCTTGGGTTTTCCTTACTGGGTTGGACCTACCTCCTAGTTCGTACAGTGGGGCAAAGACGGACACAAAGGCTTCGGCTGTATATCTACTCCATAGTGTTTTGTATTGTCGAAATAATCATCGCAATCAATTAAAATTGCAATACACCTTCCATGGCAGCATGTTATCAAGAGTTGATGCAGTCTCAAACTATAGAGGTAAGGTTTCAATGTTGCCGTTGAGCCGGCGCGTGAACGCCATTGCGATGACAACATCGTCTAACCTAACCGTCGATCCCTACAGCCAAGCATATCTACTTGCATACCTCGCGACGCTCCTCGCCCTGCCGCGACGAACGCCATCAGATAGCTTCTCCTCACTCTCCTGTACGTACATATGCACCCCGCAGGCTCGCTATGCACATTGTCGCGCGGCGTTTGATGACAAGCTGCAGCTGCCAATAGACCCAGCCAGCCAGGCGAGCAGGCGAGATATAAGAACGTGAGTATCCGCCTCGCTTGGAACACCTCAAGCATCGAAACCGTGAGCTGACAGCATTAATCAAAGACGAGAACCGCGTACCTTACTACCTGCTCTTGCAACAATGGCAGACCAAGAAACCGCAGATACCGTCTATAATGCTCAGCTCGTAAGATACTTTACTTCTCTCTTCTCTCTTCATTCCGCTGAGTACGCCGATCAGGACGCTTTCACCCTCTACCATAGGATCCAGGAAGAGGCCAACAAGGGGTTTTCTGTTGGTGGTGGGCCGATTCTGCCGGCTTTAGGCCATGCTGTTGCAGGTTCTGCGGCCACGGCTGCGACGAAGCTGTTGTTGTATCCTTTGGATCTGGTGATCACGCGTCTGCAGGTTCAGAAACAACTCTCTGGACCCAAGGAAGCGCCATCGGCGGCTAAGGACGCTGATGCAGAGTACGATAATCTCATCGATGCTGCGCGGAAGATCTACCACAGTGAAGGAGGGCTCAAGGCGTTCTACACAGGGCTTGGTCCTGATGTTATTAAGGGCATTGGGGACTCGTTTTTGTTCTTTTTGGTGTACAACTTCCTACGCCAGCGCGAGACGAAGAAGTATGGAAACGCGTTGCCTGTGTCTCGCGAGCTGGGCATCGGTGTTGCTGCCGGGGCGTTGGCAAAGTTCATCACCACGCCTCTGCAGAATATCATCACTCGCCAACAGACCGCTGCTCTCGTGGCAGCCCGTGATCCCACTTCGACAACGCTGCCTGACCAGAGCAGAAAACTGTCAGTGAGAGACATTGCTCTTCAGATCCGCTCAGAGCGTGGTTTGAAGGGCTTCTGGGCCGGCTACAGCGCCAGCGTCATCCTGACTCTCAACCCTGCCATCACATTCGCCGTTGACAACCTCCTGCACGGCTTAACTCCAAGATCACAACGAGACAGACCACAGCTCACATTCCTCATCGCTGCTACCAGCAAAGCCATCGCCACAGCCATAACATACCCAGTGAGCCTGGCCAAATCCCGGGCTCAGGTCCAAGCACCAGCCCAAAACCAATTGACAGCGGTCGATGAGAAACGCGACACGCCCATTCCGGTCCAGCTCGACCAGGATAAATTGCACCAAACTCGCACGCGCCGCAAAGTCGCCGACAGCCTCAAGAAAGCGCTCCGACTCCTCTCAGCCCAGTACGCCATCATCGTATCTCTCCACAAGATCTACCAGTCCGAAGGCGTCGGCGGCCTCTACTCGGGTCTTGAAGCCGAAGTCCTCAAAGGCTTCCTCAGTCACGGCCTGACGATGGTGATGAAAGATCGTGTGCACGTTGGAGTCATCCAGCTATATTACGCTCTGCTGAAGATCACTAAGAGATGGCCGGCTGAGTTGCAAAAGGCACAGGCCAAGGCTACTCACGCTATTGAGGATGCGAAGGACAAAGTACAGGCTTCTGCGGCTCATGCGATTGAGGAGGTGAAGGAACAGGCTGAGAGTGTGGGTTCTTCGGTGGTGGACGGTGGCAAGCAGGTCGTGTGGGGTGATGCGAAGAAGGATAATTAGGATGACTTGAATATTCTCGGTGGTTGGACTATGTAAGATGGGCAGTGTGTTTGGGCGGCGTTCGGGCCGCAGTGGTCATTTTTATTAGGGACCTAATGATGATGTTCTTCAGCTCAAGACCCAAATTGTGCACATACACACAAGTGTTGACATGGAACGCTCGCACTCTCAACGGCATACCGCGTTGTGTGCCAAGCGGCAGACGTCCATGAAAGTCATATTCATTTCAATGTGCTGTTGTGCCTATCTCGTCTTTTTCGCCCATCCAAAGTCCATCACGACCGGAGGCAGGCTTCTTGCCCTCCTGACATTATTAATTCGTCTCATCGCCAAGATCACCCGGCTCTCGGCCTCCAACCACATCGCTGCCTTCCGCTTCTCTACACTCAGCTGGTCGTGGGTCTCCGCTTCGATAGCGGGCAAAGTGTCCATGACCTCCCGGACCAACTGCCTGTCAGATGATATGCCTTGTTGTGTCGGCAGTGCCTTGAGCCCTGCGTATGTTGGAAGCCAACCCTGCGCAACGTTGATATAGTTGAGGTTCTTCCAGGCATCTGTGAGAACTGAGAAAGCGGCTGCTCCGCTGGATGACCAGTCATCATAATTTCCAGTGCTGGTATGAAGTTCTGGCAATGTGGCAAGCAAGGCTAATGCAGGCGCCCATGTCGTACATCCTTCGATGTCGAACCATTGAAGACGTAGGAGGTTCACACTCAGCTGTCTAAGTAGAGCAGCCGGCTCGTTCAAGTCTTGGTCGAGCGCAGAATAGATGTGTGAGCCGCCGGCGATGACGTCCTGGCCGTGCTGGCTAGATACCGTCGTTGTAGATAGATTCGGGGTAAGTGTGGGCCGCGGCCAGTAAGCCAGTGATAGATGTGTTATTTGATGTGTGTGCTTCGTGAACGCTAACAAATCGCGCCATAGGATCGTCGAAGGTGGGTGAGATAGTGACAGGTGGGTGAGGTGTGAGAATCGTGATGGCGATAGTCCAGTGTCAAGTAGGCTCTCGACTGCGTCTTCGTCCTCCCAGGATTCTGCCACGTCATCTACAGCGGACTGCTCTACTCTGTGTTGTTCTGGACGAAATCGCTTCGTGAGGCGTGGTAACGTAAGCGTGCCGTGGCCGACAAGTCCTGACAGATCCAAATGTGCGATTTTTTCCGAGCCTTGTGTCAATGCTTCGAAGGCCTCAACATTTATCGTTGGGCCGTGAACACACATGTACGACAGGAGTTGTAATCTCAATCGTAATGTCAGCTCGGCAAGAGCTGGGTAGTCTTCTTCGTCTAGCATGTCCCACTGCTGCACGACGGTCTTCAGAGTGTAATGCATTAGCGATGCGACACCTCGGCGGTTCTGATCAACCACAAAATCGACTCCTGCCATACGAGCAAATCTGTCAACCTCCTGGGGCTTGAATCTTTCGACAGCACTAAGGTTGGCACTCTTGCCCTTTCGCCTCTTCCTTAAGGACAAAGTAGAGCTCCATCGTCTGCTTCCCAAAGCAGTCCATGATTTCGGCGGCGCAGGTCCCGGCGTCCTGAACCTGTCCCGTATCCTGACGCCTGCTCGGGCTCTGGGTGATGCGGTTTCTGGTACACCCAGAATCCCACGCAACTGTGGCGGTAGACTGGACTTCTGACTGACAAGTTCGGCGATCTCGCGTTTCTTTGCGGCAGCTTCTGGGCCCTCGATCTTGCGCAATTCGTTGAGCCTCTCGTTTACAGAAGAAACAAGGCCCACATCTTTGGCGTTATTTGGCTTCGGACTCGATGATGGGCCCTGGTGTTGCTTGAGGTTAAAGGTGTGCTTTTTGGGCATTCAGGTGGTTGGTGGCGAAAGTTGGTGAACAAACAAGACTTCGACTCGTCTGATATGGCTTTCCAGATCAATGTGTGATGACTCGTTTCCCGGAGATATGTTTGTTAATTGGATCGATTGATGACATACGATGAGTCGCTCATGACATTGATCATTGGCTGAGTAAGAGTGAAGCGCCCGAGCTTTGCAGCAGCTTAAATCCGGTGTATTGAGAAGGAGCAACCTGAACCCGAACCCTGAGAGTTCCTTAGCAGCCGTTGATGACCTACAAGCGCGAGTACACCGACAACCACCACCTTCATTCCAACAGGGGTATTATTCGCCTGGCAAGATGTAGACTTTCTCTGTGTCGCTACCAATCGTGGCATATAACTTTCATACAATGGCCAACATCACTATCCGCCCGCCGACCTTCTCCAAAGCAACCGCCCTGGCCAACTTCGCATTACCCACCATCCCTTGGCTCACCGAGACCTGGCATGTCACCCACTCGAGCCTGCCCATGTGGAAGTCGAAGCGGAACGTCCAAATCAAATACACTCCTCTCCCGCCATCTTCGGACTCCGTGCCAGCCGAGTCAACAGACCGCTTGGACGACGCGGTAACCTACCAGTCTCAGTCCTCCACCAAGCTCCAAACAATCGAGGGCGTGGACACCGCGAGTGGGGCAGGCAGAGGAGAATGGGACTGGAGAGGCAAAGGGTGGCTCAAGATCGCGTCTAGTCACTGGGAAGTGCTGGGCTGGGGAGAAGAAGAGACGACGGGGAACAAATGGGTCGTCACCTGCTTTGCGAAAACGCTGTTCACTCCCGCCGGTGTCGATTTGTATTCGAGAGACAACGCTGGCCTCCAGCTGGAGACGGTGGTAGCTATAAAGAAGAGTCTTGCGGAGGTAGAGGACGAAGATATTAGGAAGATGGCTAGGGATCTATTCGAGGTGAAGATCGATGATGCTAGGGATTCAATATAGACTACCTACTGTTGCAAGTATTCCTTGTCCATTCCGCTAGACATGTCACTGCATCGAGTACACGTGCTGTCTTCCCATCATGATCCATGCCGTACCGAAATATATCGTTGTGCCAAAATCGCATGTCAATGAGAGCTCCTGCGATACCATACCCTTGCTACCGTATTTCCGTCTTGCATTTCTGCTTGTAATTTCGCCACAGACAACATTCGCTGCATTGTCGCATCGAACACATCGGCGGAGTACAGATGGGAATCTTGACTGCATGCGCGGTCGAAGCATGCTGTCCGTTGTGTACAGCTGGGTCCAACTTCGAGCACAACACGGACTGAATCACCAAAACGTCAAAACAGAGGCATAGACACCACTAAACATACTTCTGTATTACTTTTCAAGCGTCTGAGAGGACATTTGAAGAATTTCATGCCTATAATACCTGGTGTCGTTGAAATATCGTCGTCGACAAGACATCGCTCTAACCCTACTTACCCCGACGTACACTCGCACATAGTAACGAACACGACCATCTCCGACAGGCCTCTTTCTTGGCCACATGTATGCATTAGACCAATGTTCAGGCTCCGTCGTGCAACGTAGAGCTAAGTATAATTAAAGGGTATAGCGAAACTGAAACTTCAGACTACAGTGTAGTCTGAAAGGCAACAATAGTAGGCGATCTTACGTGGTAGTCGAGTTTAAGCTCCATCTTTAGTTTGTTCTTCATGAAATTGCTTCTGTCTGGCTCGAGAAAGGCTGATTAGCCAAACGAAGATGTGGTCGCTCGAGAATAAAAACACGGAAGCTGTAATTGATACACGGGGTTGCTACAAATCAACAAGTGATCCATGAGACCGCTTTGCGCAACAAAAAGGCTGCAACGAGTGCAAGAGAAAGAAGCACAAAGACCAGCTGTTGAACCGACATCATTGCCTGAACGCCTGGCGTACGCTCTGCATCATCCATGTATGCAGCCAACACTTTAGCGGATACCACAAGAAAACTTTGCAGGAGATAGCACCTGTAGATATTCCTCAAGCGAGTGTCAACGTCGTTGCTATATTCGGATGTCCGTGTAAATATGTTCAGCGGTAATGGGTTCCGGAGGCAGAGCGGGCAATCCTCACGTCGAGCAAACGTCGAATGCGCGCAGCCGCAACAAAACAGGTGCTGACAAGAAAGGCGTACTGGGCCGACTGGTTCGGGATCATGGCAGATGATGCACTTTTCGCCCGTGGGTGCTTCAACGTGTTGTAGACGCTCAGCCGTAAAATGCGAAAACTCGAAGAGACGCCTGTCTTCCAGTCCTGGGCCAGAGAATAGGACCAGTAGGGACGTAATGCCAAGAGAGGTTGAAAGTAAGGCTACCGATGTCAAATGTGTTAGTAGCACACAACGCAGGCTCAGCGCGTCGCGTAACATTGGCATGAGGAGGGCGCGCAGCCAGTCAGTTATGTGACCAACCATGGTCGCTGTGAGGTAGTGGAATAGTTTCGGTCCGATCGTGAGTGGGTTGCGTTTCATTGGCATGATGAGAGTACTCAGCCAGTTGGATGTGTAACCGACCATGGTCGTTGTAAAGAGCGGAATAGCCTGGGTGCGACCGCGAGCAAGAACAGATATCGTGTGAGGCTTACAGATGCCCCATTCACAGGCCGACCGTAAGAAATGTCCAGAAGGTGCGAGTTGATGTGGATTCAAGAATCCCTATTGTTGACTGGCAGGGATGGAAATTGGGGCGAAGTAAAGCGCGTCCATAGGTAGGTAGGTAGCAGAACTATGCGAACACCTGCGACTAGCAATCTCGTTCAAACCGCTTCATGCAAGGGAGCCGTAAGAGGTCACACAAGTTGAAGGAGACTTGTCAGGTGGACGCTCATAGGCACACTGCAAACCCTCCGTAGTCGTACGCAAACAAAATGACCCGTCTATGAGCCTCTGTACGTAGTATAACTCCAAGGTCCCAACAAAAGCGGGACATGGTAATGCTCCTCCTCCTTCTTCGCGGCAAACCGCAGCTCAACCTCCGGCCAGAAAGTCTTGCCCTTGCCAAAGTAGCTCTCGGTATCAAACGTCAGGCTCCAAATCATCTGCTCGTCCCCGTCCAGCTGGCTCTTAACTTGCTCCACCAGCACGTTCATGTCGGTTGACGAGCTCCACGCAGGCACGCGGCCGTCGCTGTTTGTCGTGGCCGTCCAGTGAGACGTGGTGGCTTGCGATGGGGAGACGAGCTTGAGTTTGACGGAGATGTTGGCGCCCGGTTTGCCAGAGACTGTGTCTAGGACGTGGCAGGTTATGAAGGGTCGGGCTTGGGCCATGTTGTGTGAGGGGAGTTGGGATTGGCTTGATGTGGTGAGTTGCGGTGAGAGCTGGGAGTTTATCTCTTGCAGCCGTTCTTGAGCAGAGTCGCGATGGCGCATTAATCGTGAGATTTATGGTTGTAGACCCTACGAGCGACCAATATTTAATGTTGATGGTTGATGCTTCTTGTGAGCTGTAGATCAAACTTCGGAGTTGGCCGAAGAACAAACCTCGCGATCAAAGCCCGAGTCGCCAAAACGTAAAGATAAGGCAATGCAACACGATGAAAAACATGCAACATTGACAGAGGTACTGACTTCGGCCTGGTGCAATGGACATGTACAACACGATCAATTGCAATTAAGTCTTGTTTGTAAGAGAACAAATTGGAGACTGGCTCAACACAAGCATCGACCAACGGAAGAAATCTCACAACACATTGGCACTGAACTCAGCTAGATGTATAAACAGATTCGTTGGGTATTAAGCTAATCATTTCTATAAACAAAGAATTTCCGAAATTGTCGTCCGAATCCGACCAACTTTCGTTTGCAGCACTTGCGTTAACGAAAGTGTTCCCTGAAACCAGGGGTATCGCAGAGCAGCGCAGGGGGAACCACCCATGACAAGACATTAAGAAATAAACGCCAGAAACTCATGACCAAAAGAAAATCGTTCAGAACATCTGGCTGTAGAACCAGTATTCGGCAGCATATGGGACCTGGACTTGCTCTCCTCCACTGCAGGTCTGTGGGGGCTTGCCACCGGCTGTCTGGACACGGTAGACAGACAGAAGCTCTTCAGAGACACCAGCGCCGTTGTCGAGCAGGTACAGCCAGTCGACGGCACCGTTCTCGTAGGGCTTGACGCCTTTTGATGCCGACTTGGGTGCAGGAACGCCCGCGCCCTTCTTGGCTTGGAGTCGGCCTTTGTCGCTTCTTGAGAAGTCGAAGTTGGGCTTGCTGGATGCGTCGAAGTAGTGGTCGCCGATCAGGTTGAGTTGCATGGGGTTGCCATCGGCACTGCAGTCTTGCGAGCTCTTGAGGTACAGTTTGCACAGGCTGTCTTTGGTGTTTGACTTGATGATGTTGGTGATGTCGTACAGGTCGGCGACTGCCACGTTACTGCTGTATGTGCCGGTGGTAGAGTTGCAGGTGTAGTTTTGTGTACCGACACCAAGGGCGATGATCGATGGTGATGATGTAGGTTGGGGCAGGCCAGGTGATACTGCTTTGAGGTCGAGGACCTTGGCGCTATCTGTCGATCGTTCGGTTGAAGGCAGACTGTATGCGGCAGAGATGAAGCCGGTCAAAGCGACAAGGGAGTACAAGATCGGTGCCATTGTGTTGTGATTGCGTTGTGAACCCTTGTTGTGTTATGCAAGGTCAATTGGTAGTTGATTGACTGGATGTGATGGTGGACAAGGTGCAGAATGTGAGAGCACAAACAGATCCTATATACCAGCCAGCCTCACACTCTACCAACACATGCGGCGTGAGACCGGGCGGAGAATAGATTGCATCTGTGTAAAGATGGATCGACTAATTTAGAGGTGCATGGCGAGGTTAGCGTAGATGCCCTGCAGCAGCACCCGCCTTTGCAGTGGCGGCGCATGCGGCAAAGAGCTACTTGCATGCGCCTTACCAGATCTTGCGCCGCGTGACAGCGCTTACGGCACAGTGTTCCCGATGATGTTGGATCCTGGGCTGTCTTCTAGAGGTGGCACGGAACAGTGGGCTGACCAGAGGAAGGCTGTGAAGGGTATCCTGCTCCCAAGTATTGACCATGAGTTTCGAGAGATTGTGAGTGATACTTACTGATGCATGTCATACAAAAGTCACAACCCGCGGCCTGGGTAGGGTGATGCGAGTAGCCGAAGTGGTAATGGGGTAGCCGCATTAAACTTGGAGGATGCGTCTGCAGGCGCCACTAGCTGTTGGTTCGCGCCACTGGTGGAGTGGTACTGTGCATATGCCCGCCATCTTTCGTTAAGAGCATGGACTTGATAGAGATATGCGGAATCTGGACGCCGGTAGCCAATATCCACATAAACGCCAACGCGAGAGGCACGATCGCAGCGCCGTAGAGAGCAACGTAGACGTGTCGCCCGGCTCGATTTCAAATCTTCCTCTCACCACGCTGACGACAGGCTCTTGGAAGGATTGATGTTGTCAGCCTTGCTTGGACAGTCTTATGTGCGAAATCATGATGTACACGTACATCTTCTTACCGAGCCTCCGAACATAGAGTATCTCCAAGAAAATCAGAAGGCGGGAGTCATTCCCCGACGGACATGCTTAAGAGCTTGGCCGCGAAAGATGTAAGACAGAAATAGGAGCTAATTAGCCCACATGAGCTCACCCGTAGTGCATATTGACCGCTAATTTCTCTCAGAGTGCTGCTAAAAATACTCGGATGATCTGCCCCCGCGGAGGGTTGTCGATAACGTGACCATCCTTTTCGGAGAAATGGTTGTCAATTAGCGAAGATGCCGCCTCGAGAACATGGAAGCGAGGAACCTTCCACAATATGCTACTACCTTTCACTTCCACCTGCCGCATCGAGCTCTATTGCCGTTAGGCTCGAAGGAACGATATTGTGTCTAGTGCCAACGCTGATCTCTCGCCGAGTGAGAAGGACTGGAGCTTTCGCGATCATGCCTAGACCTTATGGTCTTCAGCCCTAATGCAATTGACTGAGCGTCAAGGTATCTAGACTGCTAACGAGGTAAAGATTAGGCTCGAGCAACCATATCGTTTGCATATATGCTGATACTAGTAGTTGTACGTGGGCAACCAAACGGCGATAATGACTATCGAGAGACGGCAGATCCAAGCGTATCATAGACCTCCACCAACAGGCCGAGCCTATTAGAGCCACGCTGTTGATCAAGCGAAAGTACTCCTTCGGTGGCGTACTCACGGGTGTTGGTCCAAAGCTATCTGCTGTGATGGCCTCTCGTGGTTCAGGTAGGATGGCTTAGGCGATGCAAGTTTCGACGCCATCGTGAGCAATGGCTCTGTCCAGGAGCTTAGGACGGTTGACCTAATCCTGCCCGACAGCTCAGAAGACTGAATCAACTTGCGGTGCGGAGCATCAAAAGGCTGATACTTGCTGTTTTTGCAGGCACAAGTACTCTTCTAGACCCTTAGCAGTCGATATGGTGGTGTCCAGCTCATCACTCATGCCGTATGACAGTGATTTCCAAGGAAAGAAAGGCGAGATAAGCGACCAGAAAGCCTAGTCCAAGTCCCTTCGCAGCATTCCCACGAGTGAATACGACAACGCACATGGCCGCAGACGAAGCGACCAAGGTAACAAGCTCGATGGCACCAACTGCCGCATAGCCATCGCCATCACCAGTGGAAACCCAGACAATCCCAAGACAGAGCGTCAGCAGGAAGATATTGCTACCCACGGTGTTCGCTACCATGATGCCAGTCTGGCCTCTCAAACCACTTAGCGAGGCAATAAGTTTCTCGGGAAGAGTGGTGGCGATGGAAAGTACGACCAGTCCGAAGACTTCGTCTGAGAGGCCGAGTTGGTCTACAAGCGTTGTCGCGGCGTAAGTGAGGACGTAAGCACTGATGAGCAGCGACAGAAATCCGAAAAGAAGATGGACAAGGTGGTACGTCGGACTGTGGTGGTTGGTATTGGGGAACAACCCGGTATTATCACTCGTGAGTGGCTGGACTTCGGCGCTTGATCGAGGATCTTGTACTGAATGGCGGCTCCGTCCACTGAAGGCATCGTATGTGCTTGTGGTCCCAGCCAAAGTGCCTGAGTGATTGATCTCTTCGCTGCCGTCGCTAGCACTCTCAGTATCGCTATCACTATCGGAGAGCTCTGGTCCAGTGACTAAACCTTTCCTGATAGCCCAGAATATCGAACCGATGTATAGCACGAATATTATAATGAGTCAAATCCCTACCGCTTGCAGATGCAAATGCTCTCTTAGACCGAGTGAAATGGCGGCCAGGATTGTGATTATCAATTGCAAAACCGTGTACCGTTTCGAGCTTGCATCGAAGCTAAGGCCTTCACCGGCAGTGCTAGAGAAGAGCAAGCCAAGAGAGAAAGCACCAAGTATGTTGGAGATCGCAGAGCCTACGACATTTCCCAGAGCCAGTGACTTGCGACCTCGAGCTATTGAGAACGCGACCACGGCCAGCTCCTCCCATGCCGCACCAGCAGTGAGCAGAGCGATCACCTTCTGGTATGCCAGTCCGCTTTGCTAAGATGGCTGTATGATCGATGAATTTATCAGCGCCGAACTCGAGGACGAAGAGTGCGCATATGAAGGCAGCGATGCTGTAAAGGACTGAGTCCGCGTCCGCCGCCATGCTTTGTTTGTTTCTGCGAGTTGGCGTGGTGAGGCTCCAAATTCCTCTTGAGGCATTGGTAATGATCTCACAATCAACACATGTAGAAGGCCAAATTGATGCGTGTATGTGTCGAGCTGGTGCGTGCCTTCGTGGTTGTGATGCAGCAGAATGCGAAGTGGCGTCGCAACGAAACTCAAAGTCTGTCTGTCGCTGGAGACGCGCGTACGCATGGCAGCCTCGTGGTCTCTCAGCACGTTCACAATGATGACTTTTGCCTCCATCAAACCACGATTCGTGTAGCCTGCGAGCACTGATATTACTGCAAAGCTGCCCTATCACCACATTGCAAACCTTGTCATCGTTTGTCGTCTTTGTCGTGCTTACCCAACTTCTCATACCTTGCCCCTGTACATCGTGCGGATCAAAAAAAAATATGGCTTCACGAGGCTGAAATTATTGTCACAGATGCAACATGCTGATGATGAGCACTTTGGTAATATTGCAAGCTGCTAAGGACTACTGCGAGAAAGTCTCAATTCCGTGTTGCAACGCATTGGTGATCACATCCACCACAGCATTACCCTCCGCCAACAGGCTCGGAGGTGCCCTTTCCAAAACCTCGTTGCTGAATGCCAGATGGTCACTGAGCAGCAGCTTCAAACCGCCCTTGATGACCGGACTGGTACCTGCTGCGTCGAATAGCTGCTTCTTCGATTCGAGAACCTCGACAGCGATGGGGTTGTCGATGGCTAGGGTTTGGTTGACGTGATCGATTATTCTGATCCCATCCTCTTCGGTCAGAGGGCGAGGTAGAGTCGTGGCGGAGTAGTAGCCCTTCCGAGTAGCCAGATGAACTTGTGTCAGGCCAAACAGTTGTGGAACTTGGGGTATGAGCCCTCCGTTGTAGGCGCGGACTTTGGCTGTCAGGGACTGGACATCTTGGTCGAGCGCCGTGATGTCGTCGATCACGACATCGACTTGGGAAGCCGAAACTGCTGTTGCCGATAGCAGGAGGAAGTTGAAGAGCGAAAGGAATTGCATGACTGGCGATACTCTGTTGCTTGTTGGACGGTGATGTGAAGCATGTAAGAAATTCGAGTGGGAGATGAGATCGATGTATGTGACGAGCGGTCCGTGTCCGTGATCACCGCTGCTATATGTTGCGCTATACCTTTACGAACTATATCTCCTCGGTATGAGCGTAAAGGATCATCTAGGTTCAGCCTCCGAGTCTGCATGACCTGCAGTAGGGCGAATCATTCACAAGTTGGCAGCCAGAACAATGACGCCTTAGGGCTGGTACCGTAAATGCATTGCGGACCTGATTCCTGTTATGGGATACACTTTCATGATTTGTAGTTACGGTGGTCGAAAGGCAGGCGTTCGTGCCGTTTGCTGGTTCGCACCTGTGTCTTCATCGTGGTGGCGGTGGTCCATTGCCTCAATTGGGTACTCAGCATAGGTCTGAGGTCTCCACCTTGTAGATCTGTGGATACGAATGATGGTAAACCAGGCAAGTAGATCGGCCACATTGAAGAGTGCCTCGGCAACAAGACGTGATACGGAATACGACCGACATCACAAAGTTTGGATCAACGGCAATAGCGTAACGGCTGGCCTGCTTTCCAGAGGCATGATCGACACGAACTGACAGCATACCGAGGCACGGATGTGCGAAAACAATGACAATGCCTTCTGGTAGTTCGCTGAGCATATATATCGATTGCAATTGGGCTCTATTCATCGGATCCTTACGTTAAGCCTTTCTCACCCGCAACATACTTGAGACATCTTCAACATGCATTTCACTCGCTATGCCGCTATACTCCTCTCTGCGTCTCTTGCAGGCGCCGCAACCCTTCACCGCCGAATCATCACCGCCGATACCATCATCCAGGATGTGAACAACATTAATGATGGTGTGCTCGCGAACCGCGAGGCAACAGAAGCCTACGAAGGCGGCAATTTGGTCACTACCCTGATTCAGGGCACTCCTGTATGAGACCAAGATTCAATGCCAATAGCAGGAACAGTGTCGCTCACATCACTACCAGGTTCTCGCTACAGTTGGCGCAATTCACATCGCCAACCGCAAAGGATTCGTCGATGCCAACCTCGCACCGCAATTCAACGAAGCGGATACCCGTCGAATCTTCAACACAGTCGTAGACACGGTCGGCAACACGATCCCGGACGACGTACAAGTGTTGATCAGCAAGAAGCCCGAATTCAAGAAATCTGGCCTGACTCCGGTGGTATTGGGTAGTTTGAAGCTGCTGCTGAACGACCACGATACTTTCAGTGCCGCCGTCACGGCGAAGTCTTACAAAGACAATGCGCAGCTGACTGCTGAGGGCGAGGCCGTTGTGGCAAAGATCCACGATGCTATCCAAAACGGAATCGATGTATACTCGGCATGAGCATAGCCTTAGGCGTCACAAAATGCAAGTCCTCCATGAGGAAAACTCGTGTACATGTGCTGGCATGTGAGAGAGAATTCTCATGTAGCAGCCGATACCTGCTATACAATTTCTCGTAAGTAAGAGCACTTGGAGTTCTTCCGGTCGTGACTACACTGTCGTCACACGTGTTCTTGTGTTGTCAAAGGCCATCTGCCATCAAGCGCCTTTCTGACGGCCTTCGCCATCAGCGTGACGACGTCCGTGAGAGATTGACAATTGTTTGCGTGGAAACTTCTCAATGCGATTACAGTATGTGATTTTAGGTGATGGGATGATCAGGAGAGGTTGTTGAGTAAACGACTATGCCACTTTCTCCAATTCGTCACAACTCTTAGTCAGCCAAGCTCGGCTATCTCGACAGGAAGAATATTCAAGCGCGCTCTCCACGTCCAACCTTTGCCGACAGAACATCCCGAGCTCGGAGCTCCACGACAACAGCTCGGAAAAGCATGTAGCCAGAAAGATATGTCAGTAGTCAAGCGCACTGTAGTTTCTTCGTCCCAGCGACAATAACAAATCAGTAATATATACACCAATCCAGCTTCCATCATGAACGGTCCCGGATTCCTCGCTGTCGCCATCCAGCCCGGCGCTAACACCGACGATACCGCTTTCCATGAGTGGTACAACACTGAACACGGCCCTCTTCGCCTGCGCCTGCCTTTCATCACAACCGGCGACCGCTACAAGGCCATCGATGGTGAGAAGCCCGAGTGGAGTGCAATCTACGATGTTTCCGACCTGTCCATGCTAGAGAAGCGCATCTACACTCGTCTGCGCGAAGAGCGTTCCGTGAGAGAGAAGCGGGTGATGGGCACTTTCGAATCTCTCGACAGGAAAATCTACTCGCTGTTTTCCGAACGCAGCAAGGAGACTGGCTTTTCTGGTCCTGCGCCTGTGAACGTTTGGGTTTCTATGATCATCAAGGAGGAAGACCTTGAGGCTTTTGACAAGTGGTACGAAGAGGAGCACGTCGGCATGCTTTCTAAGATTCCTGGCTGGCTGCGCACCAGGCGTTTCAGGATGCTTGTTGGTGGTATCAAGGGCATGCCGCCACAAGGTCAGGTTGAGTGCCTAGCCATTCACGACTTCGAAGAAAAGAATGGCCTCAACGGACCAGAGCACCAAGCGGCGACTAACACGCCGTGGCGAAACGAAACCGTCGAGAAAGTTGTCTCTCGTGAAAAACGAGAGTGGGCACACCACCTCACTTTCTCGAAGCTGAAGGAGCCCGCTTCATCTGTCATTACGACCGATGCTGCAGAGCTGCGATTCCAGTTGGAGGGCAACCCTGCTGATCCCGTGGTTGTCTGCGTCAACTCCATTCTCACCAACTTCTCTATCTGGGACGAAGTGGCTGCTGCCCTCCGCAAGGGTGTCAACGGTCAGACTTACCGCACACTTCGCTACAACTCCCGCGGCTACTCACAGCAAGACCCCGTCAGCAACCCTACGCGCTTTGACCTTCTGGCCGACGACCTTGAGTACCTGCTCGATCGCGTGAATGTCGACAAGGCCCACGCAGTCCTAGGTATCAGCATGGGTGGTGTGACCGCCATCAACTTCGCCATCAGATACCCTCACAAGTTGTCCAAGTTCATCGCCTGCGACTGCAACGTGGCCGCCGGCGCAGCCAACAACAAGGCCTGGGCCGAGCGCGTCGAGCTCGCAAAGAACGAAGGCATGTCGGCTCTTGCGAAAATCACAGTCGAGCGCTGGTTCACACCCGAGAACCACGGCTCGGCGAACTTCGAGAAGACACTGGCGATGGTGGAGCCTGCGAGCATTGACGGCTTCGAGCAGAATGCCGGCGCTCTGTCGAACTACGACCTGAAGGAGCACTTGGCTGGAATCAAGGTTCCTGGTCTGTTGATTGCTGGTGAGGGTGATGGCAAGCTGCCAGAAGTGATGCAGACATTTGGCATCCCCAACACAACATTCAAGTCGATTCCCAAGGCCGGGCATCTTCCCATGTTAGAGAATCACGATGCATTTATGGAAGCGCTGGCGAGCTTCTTGTGATGTCAAGATTGCACAATGTGGATGGGAGCGGGAAATGTGATTATGTAGACCCACGAGATATACAACAATGAGCGCATAATTGCCAAATAAAGTATTTTGCTGAACACATAGACCAGCGTCGACGTACGTAAATCTAAGACATCTGACTCGTGTTTGCGAGCAGCAGGTAAAGTTTGAAAGAAGTGTTGAAGAACCACGCACGTCTCACAAAGCTTTATGGTCATCTCATAGCATTATAGCATTACAAACATGGGGGTATCTAGTGCATCGTCGCAAACAGAAAGCAAACAGTAATCAATCTTCCCCACCACCGCTTCTCATCGTGTAGCTCCTCTGCCTCAAGCAAGCTCCACTTCCCGTTCATCGCACCTGACGAGCTTCCTCTCTCCTTCATCATAGTCAATCAGTATTTCTGCCCAAACGAACCCTTGCGGTTCCTGTTCTTGTTGCGCCTCCCAACAACACAGTCAAAGCACCACACCAAACTCGCCACAAGCAGAGCCGCCGTCGCCACCCACGTCAAAATCATAAACTTATCGCCCTTCTGCGCACTAATCCCCACGCGCTCGCCCTTATCATTGATAATATGCGCAGCCTTAACAGCAATCGCAGTCGCAAGAGCAGACGCGATGCCCACAGCCAGGAAAGCAATCATGTCGATGACGATATTGACGAAAGCGCTCAAGCGGCCGGAGAAGAAGATGCTGGCCAGCGCGGAGATGAGAGCGAGACCGGCGAAGGCGATGCCGATGCAGTAGAGGACGAACATGGCGTTGCTGGCGATTTCGAGCGCGTGGATGGCGTCGTCGACTTCGTCGGGCCAGCCTAGGTCTGTGAGGTTGATGTTGCTGTGGCCGGACTCGTTGAGCTCGCGCTGGATCATTTGGCGCGGGTCGAAGTTGTACATTGCTGTGCGGTTGCTGCAGTCGGTGACGTTTTTGCTGATGTCGCTCTTGGAGATGGTGGCGTTGGGCATGTCGGCGGGGGTGTAGAAGCCTTCGCAGAAGTTGAGGAGGTGGGCTGAGTAGAAGTCCTATTGGATGTCAGCAAGAACTTCGGGATGTAGTAGTTATTGTCGGAACTCACGTGAAGGCCCAAATCCTCAGCAATGTCGTTGATCTTGTCGTTGATCTCTCCCTGGACATCATTGATGATATCGTCGAAGAAGCTGACAACACTGTTCGAGCTGTTCGAGCTCGTCGTGTTGAAAAACTCCTTGCCGATGCGAGATGTGTTGAGCTGAGAAAAAGAGTCAACATTGATTCCTCTGCTGTTGAAAAAGGTGTCGGGAAGCAGTAGACTTACTGTGACTATGGCATAGTCCTCCATGAAGCCCTTCTTGGATCCTGCAAAGAGACACAAGAAGGTGAGAATGAACGCCGCAGCGCTCAGCACCACGGGTATCAAAGCAGAGAATCGCATGTTGATTGTAAGCTTGAAGTATCTCTGTGCTCGAACGCGATAAATTTTCAAGGGCACGAAGCAGTGCAAAAAAGATCAGGCTAGTCCCTTCTACAGCAGTCCTGTCGCATGCAAGGGGGATAAAGTGTAGCACAGATTTCAGAACATTCTTCAGCACAGCGCAAGATACTTATCACATGAGGCGGCTGTTTGCTATAGTGAGTGGCAGGGCAGCGCAGGGCAGGCGCCTTCTGCGTCACCAAGCGCTCCTACCTGCAGACATAATTAGTCGAACTAGCACTGACCGACCAACGCACACCGACCAGCAGCGAAACCTGCTCTCGGACAAGCAGGAAAAACACTGACCACCACCACTACACGTCCGCGCTGAGATTGGTATGCGCGCAGCGCGCGGAAAGTAGATATGACGTCGTCGGTATAGACGCCGTTGGCCGGGCGGTGCAAGGACCAGGGTAGCGCCCTGTTTCAGCACGGTCCCTGCATTATTTTGGCAGGGGTGGTGGGCTTCTGTCGTTCGCTTGCGCCATGCGCTGATGGCGTATCGCTGGGTTGGCGGTGTTTCAATGTGATGGAGTTCTTGCAGGTGTATGGATAAGGTATATTGGAAGGTGATGGGTTGGAGGAGAGGGACGTCACCGATGTGCAGGCCCCGGTCGCTTGGGTCTGTCGAGCGACATGGATCGCCTATTGGATACTGTTTCCATATCTTGAGGCGCAGAGAAGGATGCACGTGAGATCGTGTGCAATAGACATACTTGGCGTTGTCATTCATTGTCTTCTATTGCTGTCACGAGATCGCCCTTGGGAGGTCGGTTCGGCGTGATCTTCAACCATGAACTTCGAAGAACCAGGATCAAGAAGAAAAATACTTGAATTCAAGATGACTCCTAGATATGCAACGACATTAAGTCAGAGTGAGTCAACCATCGCAATGACCTTCACATCGTGATACATGCCTCATAAGATCATGACGCATCCAGACTTTCGCCCTGACCAGAATATCTCCTCGCCACACCTCCACCACCCTCCGCAGCCTCCAACTCCGCATCCCTAGGACCAAAACCTCCCCAACCATCAAACTCATCAGCAAACCTCACCGCCGCTCTTAGATAGAAGTTATTCGGGTCACCCCATGTGGTGCTAGCTTCGTGCATACTCCTCAACGCTTTCACGTAGTGCGCATCTGTCCTGAACTTGCCCTTGAGCGCTTTCTCTGTGACATACTTCCAGTCGCGGCTCTCGAGCTCGACGAGTTTGATGGTGTCGATGTTGATGCGCGGACGAAGCTGCGCGATGAAGACGAGGATGGTGAAGAGCCACCACTGGCGGATGAGCGGGAGGTGGAATTTGTAGGGTAGGATTCCGAGTAGCACGCGAATGGCATGTGAGGTGTTGAGGAGGTGTACGAGGAAGAAATCGAACTTTGTGGTGGAGTTTTTTCCTTGCTGGTGGGCGGTCACGAGCAGGGTGACTGCTAATTTCTGGCTCTCAGCGAATTGTTCCTTTGCGTGCTTCAGATCCCATGAGTTCCAGTACTCGAGGGCTGCAGCAGCCGCTTGCTCGTTTGCAAGTAGCGTCTCGATATTGTCACTGCCTGGGCGGTCGAACAGACCGTCGAAAGTCTTATCGTGCGTGATGCGATCTAAAATCGCAAACAAGCTTTCTGAAGGTTTGGACGCCGGCTTGGTGTATTTCGGATCATCCAGATAGACATGCCAGTCATTCCGGAAGCAAGCCGCCAGACCGAGCGCTTCTATCGCCACCGTTCGCGATGACAGCTCATGTGCGTAACCCAGGTGGATCAGAGGGTGGCCAAGTCCTGAGATCAGATTGTTGACGAGCGGCTCCTTGCCCTGCAGCAGAAATTCACTGAGTAGCTCGCGCCAGTCGTAGCCGTATTTTACGAGCTGGTCTTCGAAGAAGTCGACAAATGCTCGCTGATACCTGGAGCTGTAGGTTAGCATTCATGGCGATCGTGGTACCATCATGTTACAGCATACTCCCGCTTGCCCAGAAAATCTCTCCAATCATGTCTAGCAATCTCGCCCGGGCTGTCCGTCCACGGCTCAAGGTGCTTGCTCTCTGCCTCAGAGATGTGGTTGAGCTCGTCGGCGTCTGCGCCGAGGATGTACGACGAGCCCAGAATATGAGGCAAGTGGTTGTGGAATCTCAGGTCATTGTAGATGATGCTGTGGTTAATGTGGTTCGCTTTCAAGAGGTGCTTCAACGTCCTCGCCCTTTTCTCCGGTTGGGCCTCGATTTCATGTGCTTTGACCTTGGGGAGCTTGACGCCGCTGGCGCTGCTGGCCCAGCTACTGAAATCGGGGAGAGATGGCCATCTGATCTGGAGCATGGTGTGCTTGCTTAGCCGAGGCTCTACGTAGGATGCAACTCGTGTTATCTTAGGTGGTGTTTGCGGCGCGAGGTTAGAAATGCAACTGCCTGCTGCTGTGACGGCGAACGACACCCGCTTGGAGCAGAGGTTCGTTCCTTTGTCGCATGATCGGATGACGGTGCGGGGCGAAAGCAGCGAATGACCAGCTCGCGCTTTGGTCCATGCTTCTTTTCTACGGCCTTAACTCCAAGTACATGAAACTCCTACTTTGCCCTCTCGACCTGGAGAAACGTACAACGTTGTGTGGTGAGACTTGTCACCGTTGATCAACGTTGGGAGACGAGACGAACAGGAAACCTCCCCAATCCCGAAATGCTGAATAAGGGGCTGCAGATATTCATACCCTTGCGTACTCTTGATGCTGTAAGCACCATGGCATGATGTCGAGTATATATCATGCGCAAATCATTCAAGCAGAGGAAAGATGTTCCTTCGTGGACGTCTTCTTTGTCGCAACACACGCCACGTTGTTCCCACACGCGAGTACGAGGCTGAAACGGATCGCAGCTGAAACCAAGGGACGAACATCACCACACCACTTCGGCTAGACTGCTCAAGTAGCACATAACTCAATGCGAAAGGCAAAAACCACCACAAGAAGCAAGACATATATATCATGCGAGTGTCCTCGCTCTTTTATCCATGATTCTTGAATGCTTCCTAGGTAATTCGTATTTCTTTCTCTCATCAAACCGACATAAAACATCATGGCGCCATCAACCCTCCCAACCCTCGCCCTCCTCACCATCTCATACATCACCTACCGACTCATCTACGCCTTCATCACCGGCCGCCGCTTCCGCGCCTTCGCCAAACAGCAAGGCTGCGAAGAGCCGCTCGACGACTCTGGGTCTTTCCCCTACGGCTGGTCTACTATATATCGAATGATGTGCGTGCAAAGAAAAAAGAGACTCTTCCTCGTCCTCATGTCGTCATCGTTTGGTTTTTGCTAACCATGTCCATGTGTGATACAGGCGCGCGGACGCTACGGGCGAAGACGTGCTCGACGATATTGTGTTGGAGCACTTGAAGGGCGATCTGCATACGCTTAAGAAAACTGTGAGTTTTCAACTTCGTGGGAATTTTTCCTTTTTGGGTCTTTTGTGTTTCGCGCTCGTTTGAGATTTGGCGGTGATGATCCTGACGGCTCTTGTTAGATCGTGGACGGGAGACCCATGGTATTTACCAGCGAACCGGCAAACATGCAAGCAATACTCGCGACTCAGTTCCCGGTAAGTATTTCCAAAAAAGCAAATGCGCGGTCGAAAGGATGCCATACCATACCTCTGGCGAGCCCGACGAAATGATAGTTTATCCAACAAAACACAGCAACTGACCTTGGTTCCCCCTAGGAATTCGAAATAGGACCAGTAAGTCAACAAGAAAATCCGCTATGCACGCACTCCTCGCGCCACGCTAATCTCAACTGACATACAACACAGGCCCGCCGCGCAACCTTCATTCCCCTGCTAGGCAACTCAATCTTTTCCAGCGACGGCGCAATCTGGAAGCACTCGCGCGCCCTTCTCCGCCCATCATTCGCACGTGACAACATCAACAACCTCGACGCCACATCAGAAAGCGCCGATGCCCTGATCCGGGCGCTGGGCGAAGCAGACCCAACGACGGGCTGGCTGCGCGGACAAGATGTGCTGCCGCTGTTCTTCTGCTTCACGCTGGACACGGCGGTGGAGTTCTTGTTTGGGGAGCGCGTGGGCGCGTTGGAAGCGTACGGGAAAGCGAACAGTGGCGAACAGGCTGCTGCTGCTGCGTCTGTGGGTAAGGAGGGCGGCTACAGCGCTGAGGTGGCTGTGTCGAACGAGTTTGTGGATGCGTTGCGGGTGGCTAATGAAGGGACTGCGAAGAGGTTGAGGATGGGCAACCTGTACTGGATGCACGATGGGCCTGAGTTCCGCAGGTCCGTCGGGGCTGCGAAGAAGTTCGTTGGAGGGTTTGTGGAGAAAGCGCTTGCGAGGATGGAGGCGGGTGAAAAGGTTGCGGAGGGTGAGGAGCAGCATGGGTTGTTAGAGACGCTGACGGCACAGACGAACAATCGCGAGGATCTCGTGTCACAGACGCTTGGTGAGTCGTGCTCCCTCTGCTGCCGACGTTCAGTCGTGAGCTTCTGTCGTGATGAGGAGGCTGACGAGATGAATAGCGGTCATGGCGGCCGGGCGTGATAGCACAGCGAGCATGCTGGGCTGGTGCCTGCGACGCTTCGCTTTGCACCCGGATATCTTCGCCAGTCTACGTGAAGCAGTT
>Ga0265797_10001625_pt1 | contig 39361 bp, 33 predicted proteins | sample P2T30metagenome_FD_192433 | JGI IMG/M metagenome (GOLD analysis project Ga0265797, IMG submission 192433) | Plant litter microbial communities from East Loma Ridge, Irvine, California - P2 T30 | ecosystem: Environmental > Terrestrial > Plant litter > Unclassified | place: USA: California...
GCCCAGGACCAGGGCCAGCAGCACAGCGGCGCCGGCTTTTTGAAAGTTGCTTATTTGCATAAGAAGTTCACGTTCCTGAATGGCTCAATTCGATATTATTCACTGTTTGCGTGGTGACTGCTCCACTCGACTCGGTATTGCGAATCCGCACCGGGTACCAGCCGTGTTGCGGCGCCAGCCAGATGTCCAGGCGCGACTTGTAGGAACCCGGTTTTGGCGGACGCGTCAGGTGCCAGGTTTGCAGCCGGCCGAGCTTGGTATCGATCTGTTCCTGGCCCACCAGCTGGAAGCGGTAGACGCTGGCGTCGCGGTCTTCGCCCACCATGATGTCGATGTCGCTGGTCAGTTGCCTGGGATCGCCGCGCGCGATCGCCGACAGTTGCAGGGGCACGCTGGCCTTGTCTTGCGCGCCTGGCAGCAGCGGGTAGGTCGCCTGCGAGCCGGAGAAGGTGATGCGGTTGCCCGACCAGTCGAAATGGGTCGCGGTCAGCGAGCGGCCGCGGCGTTTCTCGGTCATCCTGATCGGGGCGAAGCCGGTGACGGCCACCGCGCCTTCGCTGTTCAATACCACCAGGTTGACGCGGGTGAACACGACGCGGATGCCGGCCTCGACCTGGATGCGATAGGTGTCCTGGTTCAATTGCCAAGCCAGCAGCGCTTCACCCGACCATTCGGTGCCATCGGCATCGGTACGCGCCACATCGAGCGTGATGCGGGCCGGGGGCGGCATGTCGACCGTGTAGCGACGTAGTTCGGGCAGCGCTGCGGCGGGCGGCGGCGCAGGAGGTGACGCGGGCAGTGGCGGCGCGGGCAGTGGCGGCGCTGGCGCCGGCTCAGGCGCCGCTTGTGGAATAGCGGCAACCGTCTCGGCGTCGCCAGCGGCGCCAGCTTCAACCGGTTCGGCTGCCTGCGGCGGCGCACTGCCCAGGATTGCCGGCTCGCCGAGCTCGGCCGGCAGCGGCGCGATCTCGGGCAGCGCCGGGGGTGGCGCGGCCGGTGCCAGCGGCAAAGGCGCAGGGTCGGGCGGCGCCGGCGCCGGATCGGGTGGCAGCAGTTGGGCCAGCAGCGTCGCGCGCCCGTCCCCGGCGGGGACGTGGCGCGGCAGGTCGAGCCTGGTCTCGAACAGGCCCAGCACCATCCAGTGCAGCAGGACAACCAGCGCGGCCAGTACCCAGGACCGACGCCGTCGCGGGAAAAACGGAGCGGATTGCATACCGATAGTGTAGCGCGGGCGCGACCGGGCCGCCCTTTACGGCTGTGTCGCGCCTTTGTCCGCACCGTCTTATCTGCTACGCTAAGACGAACTAATAATGGAGACTCCAATGATCAAACCGCCTATGCCTGGAATGAGCGATACGCTCGAATTCGTCAAGAACCTGTGGGGCGGCATGCAGATCCCGGGCATGTCGGGGATGCCGGCGATGCCCGCGCCGGCCCTGTCGATAGAAGAGCTGGACAAGAAGATCGCCGACCTGAAGGCCGTCGAAGCCTGGCTCACGCTGAACCAGAACATGCTGCACGGCACGATCCAGGCAATGGAAATTCAGCGCGGCACCCTGGCCACGCTGCGCGCGATGGGCGACAGCATGGCGCAGGCCATGAACCAGAGCAACGCCGCAGGCGACGCGGCCATGGCGCCGTTCGCGCAGTTCTTCAACCAGGCAGCGCAGAAGAACGCGCCTGGCGCGTCCGCTGCCCAGGCGCCGAATACGCCCCCGCCAGCGCCAGAGACGGCGGCAAATCCGCAGGCCGGCGCAGAAGCGCCGAACGCCGCCATGCCGGCCGCCGTCGCCTGGTGGAACCTGCTACAAGACCAGTTCCGCCAAGCAGTCGCCAGCGCCATGCCAGCCGATGGCAGCGGCCCGGATAAACCCGACGAGCGCTCGCCGGCGCCATCGCACGCAGCCGGCTCGCCGGCCGATGTTTCCGGCGGCGCCGCGCAAGCCGAGCCCTCGGGCAATCCCGAACAGCAGGCCGGGGCCAGGGGTGAACAAGCTGGCGCGCGCCGCGGTGCGCGCAGCAAAGCCGACAAAGCCTGATTCAATCCAGCAAGCTCCGCCGTATTGTTTGATGTGCTCGCTGGCCGGCGCAGAATAACCGTGCTGAACTGACCGGGCGGCCTCGCACGCCCGGCCGCGCCCCTTCCCGGAGGCGCCCATGCACCCCAGCGACATTTCCCTTCTGTCCCAGTCCCAGCTCGACGACCTGCGGCGCAAACTCGAAGCCTGCGCGTGCCAGCCGCCGCCGCAGGTACGCAGCATCAGCGAACTGGCCGACGCCTTCGCCACCCTGCGCCGGCGCAACGGCCTGCCGCCGTCGGGCACGATCGACGCGGCCACCCTGCGCTGCCTGGACGCCGGCGCCGGCGCCCTGTTCAACGAAGTGCTGCGCGACGAGCTCGACATGCTGCGTCCCGACACCGGCGACGACCTCGACGCCGCCCTGCCGCCCGACCGCGCGCGGCTGGTGGCACGCGCCCACGGCGGCGCGCTGGCCGGCCTGGCGATCTCGGGCGGCGGCATGCGCAGCGCCACCTTTGGCCTGGGCGCACTGCAGGCCCTGGCCGCGCACGGCCTGCTGCGCCGCATCGATTACCTGTCCACCGTGTCGGGCGGCGGCTTCATCGGCGGCTGGCTCTCGACCTGCCTGCATGCGCAGGGCGGCGATATCCGTAAAGTGGAGGCGCTGCTGGCGCCGGACGCCGGCGGCGTCGAGGCGCCCGAGATCCGCTTCCTGCGCCAGCACAGCAATTATCTGGCGCCGCAGGGCGGCATGTTCAGCGCCGACACCTGGACCCTGCTCGGCACGTATGTCCGCAACACGGGCCTGAACCTGGCGATGCTGGTGGCCTGGATGTGCGCCCTGCTGATGTTGCCGCGCTTTGCGGTGTGGGGCGTGCACCGGGTGGTGACGCCGGGTGGGCCGTGGGCCGGCTGGGCTGACCTGGCCTGGATCGGCGCGGTGCTGTTGTTTCTGTGCGCGGTGTTCTGCATTGCCCTGTCGATCTCGAGCAAGCCGGAAAGTTCGCAGGGCCTGCGCCGCTTTCCCCTGTCCCAGGGCGCGGTGCTGTGGTGTATCAACGTACCGCTGCTGCTGGCGGGCTTTCTCGGCAGCGTCGGCCTGTGGCGCCATGGCGGCGCCAACGGGCCGCTGCGCGCGCTCGGCGCCGGCCTGCCCGCCTCGCTGCTGCCGGCGCAGTTGCAGAATCGTCCCTACTGGCTGCTGGCGCCGGGCGCGGTCTACTTCATCGTCTGGGCCTGCGGCTGGTACCTGGCGCACGACCGCGCCAGCCCGTACCGGCGCGCCGGCTATGCCGTGTGCGCGGCCGGCGCCGCGGCGGTGGCGCTGGCGCTGTTCGAGGCCGGACGCACTTTCGCGCCTGGCGTCATGGCGCCGGCGGCCGAGCTCGGCGCATTGCTGTCACAGCTGCTGTGCGGCATCGTCGCCCTGCTGATGCTGCTCGCTGGCGCGCTGGCCGTGCACGCACGGGTGCGCGCCAATCCCCCGCTGCGCGACCTCACCCGCGCCGAACTGGGCGAAGGCTTGTCGCATTTTATGTGCGCGATCGGCGCGCTCACGCTCGGCACCATCCTGCTGCTGGCCGGACTGGCGCTGCTGCCCGATCCAGCCACCCATCCGGTGCTGAATAATGCGATCGCCCTGGCCAGCTTCGGCATGCCGCTGATGATGACGCTGTTCGGCGTCACCATGACCCTGATGATCGGCCTGATCGGCCGCCTGTACAGCGACGCCAGCCGCGAATGGTGGAGCCGGCAAGGCGCCTGGGCCACCATCCTGGCGCTCGGCTGGCTGGCGGTGTACGGCGTCGGCTTCTTCTGCGCGCCGCTCTTGCACTGGGCCTGGCTGACCTATGCGCCGTGGTCGAACCTGGGCACCCTGGCCGGCTGGCTGGCGATGACGGCGTTTGGCCTGAAAGCCGGCAGCGGCACCAGCACCGGCGGCGGCGCGCGCTCGGCCTCGTCGGCGCGGATGGACCTGGCGGCGCGGCTGGCGCCGTATGTGTTCACGCTCGGGATCGTGGCCTTGCTCAGCAGCCTGGTGCAGGCGGTAGTGGCGCTGCCGTCCGTGAACTGTCCGGGCGCCGACCTGACGTGTGTGTATGCGGCGCATGCGCGCGCCACGCTGGCCACTGACGGCGCCACCTTGCTGACCGCCTTTTCCGGGTTCTTGTGCGCCGCACTGCTGCTCGGCTGGCGCGTCGACATCAACAAGTTCTCGCTCTACATGCTGTACCGCAATCGCATCGTGCGCGCCTTTTTCGGCGCCAGCAACCGCACGCGGCGGCCGCATCCGTTCACCGGCTTCGATCCGGCCGATGACCTGCTGCTGGCCGAGCTGCGCTACCAGCGTCCGTATCCGATCGTGAACACCTCGCTCAATTTCGTCGGCGGCGAAGAGCTGGCGTGGCAAACCCGCTGCACTGCCTCGTTTGCGTTCACGCCGCGCTGGTGCGGCTACCAACTGGCCACGATGCCGGCCGCCGACGCCGGCTGCTACCGCGCCACCGAGCTGTACGCCTCGCGCGCGGGCGTGGGCGCCAGCGACGACGACACCGGGGTGCGCCTCGGCATGGCGGTGGCCTTGTCGGGCGCTGCCGCCAGCCCGAACATGGGCGCGCACGCGTCGGCGCCGCTGAACTTCCTGATGACCATGTTCAATGTACGGCTCGGGCGCTGGTGCCCGAATCCGGGGCGCAAGGCCTGGACCAGCGCCTCGCCGCCGATCGGCCTGTTCAGCCTGCTGGCCGAACTGTTCGGCCAGGCCGATGCCGACGCCAGCTACGTCCACCTTTCCGATGGCGGGCACTTCGACAATCTCGGCATCTACGAGCTGGTGCGGCGGCGCTGCCGGCTGGTGATCGCGCTCGACGTCGGCAACGACCGGCAACTGGCGTTTGAGGACCTGGGCAATACGATCCGGCGCTGCGCGACCGATCTGCATGTGCGGATCGAGCTGGACGTGTCACGCATGGACAAGCTGGCCAATGGCCTATGCGGGGCCAGCTGCGCCGCCGGGCGAATTCGCTACAGCCTGGCCGACCGTGGGGCGGTCGACGGCGTCATCCTGTACATCAAGCCGGCGATCGTCGGCAGCGAGAATGCCGATCTGCTCAACTACCGGCGCCTGCATCCGGACTATCCGCATGAAAGCTTCGCCGACCAGTGGTTCGACGAAGCCCAGTTCGAAAGTTATCGGGCGCTGGGGCGCCACATCCTCGATTGCGCGCTGGCTGACGCGGCGGGCCCGGCGACGCAACCTGACGCGCAGTACGACATTGCGCAGCTATGTTCGCAGCTGTTGCAGCGCCATGCTGGCCCAGCATGACACGGCGCCCGCTCAGTCGATACTGACCTCCTTGCGGTTATCGCGCGAGACGCGGTCGATCATCTTGTTGTAGGGATCGACGCCGACCTCGAACGGTTGCTCCTTGACCGTCACGGTCAGCACCGGATTGGCGCCGTCCAGCACGCGTTTGTCGAGCAGCAGCACGCGCTCCTGGGCTTCGGCAGCGCCTTTGGCGCGCGCGAAGATCCCGATCTCGACCGGTTCGTCGTAGGCGCGCGGGGTTTCCTTGCCCTTGCCGTCGGCTTGCATCTTGGCCAGGTGCAGTTTCATCGTCACGTCCCACTGCCCGTCCTTGCGTTTCTTCGCGCTCGCTTCCAGCACCCGGTTATCGTAGAAGACGATGTTCTCGAACAGGTCGGTGATCAAGGCCTGCTTGGCCGCCGGCGTCTCGGCGCGGATATAGTCGACCAGTTCGCGCGAGGTGGTAAACGGCGGCGCCTGATAGCCCTTGTCTTGCAGGAAGCGCTTGAGTGCGCGATTGAGCGCGGCTTCGCCGATTTCATCGCGCAAGCGGTAGAACACCAGGCTGCCCTTGCGGTAATGGATGTAATCCTGGTTCTCCACGCGCATCAAGGGCAGTTCTTCGATCGCTTCGCCGCCGCGCGAGCGCAGGTAATGGTCGAGCTCATAGCGCAGGAACTGGCGCATCTGGTGACGGCCATATTCCTTCTCCATCACCATCAGCGCCGAATACTGCGCCAACGATTCGATCAGCATGCTGGCGCCCTGCACATTTGCTGCCGTCACCTGGTGGCCCCACCACTGGTGCGCCATTTCATGCGCCGTCACGTAGAACACGTAATCGATGTTGTTCTTGTCGCGCAGGTCGGCGATGAAGCCGATCGACTCGGAAAACGGAATCGTGTTGGCGAACGACTGGGCAAAGCTGCTGTAGTTCGGAAACTCCAGGATGCGCACCTGCTGGTGCTGGTAGGGCGTGAACTGGGTCGTGAAATAATCCAGCGCCTTTTGCGTACCGGTGATCATGCGCTCGACGTTGTAGGCGTGCTTGCGGTCGTGATAGATCTCGATCGGGATGCCGTTCCAGTCACCCTTCGTGATGCGCCAGTCAGCCGACAGATAGGCGAAGAACGGCATCATCTTCTGGTCCATCTTGTAGCGATAATAATTGCGCCCGTTTTGCTTCCAGGATTTCTGCAAGGTGCCCGGCGCCAGCGCGATCTGGCTGCCGCTGGTGGACACCACGGTCTCGAAATCGATCCAGTCGGCATCGGCGCCGAACATCGAATTGGCGCGCGCGGCCGTGTTTTCCAGCTTGGCCATGCGCTCGGGTTCACCCAGGCCGCGCTTGCGGCGCTCGTTACGGTCAAGCAGTTCGACACCAGGCTGATAGCCGATCAGCGGGAAGAACGCGCGGTTATTGAAGAAGGTGCCGTTGTCGTTGATGGTGTCGGACGCGCCATCATTGCTAAAGCCGGGGCGCTGCACGTCGACGACGAAAGCGAGCGGCAGCGTTGCGCCCGGGGCCAGTGCTTGCGCCAGCTTGATCACCTGGAAGCCGAGTTCCTTGTCGTCGAGTTCGACGCGATGCGCGGGCAAGCCGGACAAGGTCGTGACGACATCGGTATTGAACTGCAGGCGCAGGGTGTCGAGCGGCTGCGCGGTCTTGTTCTTGAGCACGTAATTGCCCCGGATCAGCACACGGCGCTGCGCCGGATAGATGTCCACCGCAGCGCGCACGGTGGTGATTTTTGCATGCGGCAGGTCTTTATATTTGCGGTAAGTTTTTTCGTACAGGGCTTGCTTGTCCATCGAGACATCGCCCGCTTCGTAGTGCGCCAGGGTATTGGTGTTGTAGAAGATCCAGCCGCCCACGCCGGCAAAGGCCAGCGTGCACAGCGCCAGCGCCGCGCCGGCTGGCCCGCTCAGGCGACGGCCAGCGTGGCGCACCCGTGCGCGCCACTCGAGCGACAGGCCGCGCACCCAGAACGCCTGGGCCACGATCAGCGCCGCAACCGTGAACAGCGACCAGTACAGCGCGAACCACGACCAGCCTTCGATGAAGTGGCCATAGCCGTTCATGTCCGAATACGGCGTTTTCGGCAAGCCGGCAAAGTTATACAGGTTATGGTCGAGGTGCATGACGCCGGCCACGACCTGCCACACCATCAGCACGATCATCAACAGGTAGCCGATGAACTTGTTATTGGTGAGCACCTGCAACGCCACCGCGATCAAGCCCATCAGGATGAAGGGGAGCCCCGCGAGCAGCATGCCGCTGACATACACCCCGGCCTCGACCGGCGCGCCGCCCCGGACCAGCTGGATCACGATCGCGGTCACGATGCCGGCCAGCAAAAAGGCCAGCACCACGCCCACCAGCGCCAGGCTCTTGGCCACCAGCGGCGCCCAGTTCGGCACCGGCATGGCATCGGTAACGTCGGCAATCCTGGCCTGGCGCTCCTTGAAAATCAGTTCGCCCGCATAGAAGGTGACGATGATCAAGAGCAAGAACGTGAAGCTGCCGTTGAGCAGCTCGACCATCAGGTGGGTGCGCGGATACACGCCGGTGCCGAATATTTGGTCCATCTGGGACGCGCTGCCGGCCATGTTCATGATGCCAATCAGCAGCATGACGAGGAAAGGCACGCTCCTGAACACGGCGCCGGCATCGAACAGGAAGATATGCCAGCACTGGGCCAGGTGCGTGGCGCCGGTAAACCGTGGCGCGATGCGCGGCAGCGCAAGCGGCGCCGTGCTGGCCGTCGGCGCGGCGGCCAGCTTGACCTTGCCGAAGCGGCGCTTGCCGGTGCCGGCGCGTTGCGGCTTGAACAGCGCCAGCGTCAGGCCGAACAGCGCCAGTGCGACCGCGCCCCACAGCAGGCGATTGGCCAGGATGTAGCCGCCAACATCGGGCAAGCCGGCATTGGCTTCGGCAGTCGAGAAGTAGCGCGTGGCGCGGCCCAGCGCGCGGATGCCGAACGGGTCGGTAAGAACCGCGATCCATTCGTTGTCGATGTCCGACGTAAAACTGCCGGCCACCACCCACAGCACGAAGAACGCCAGCACCCCGACATACACCAGCATGATCGAGCGCGTGGTCGAGGCCAGCAGCAACAGCAAGGCGCCGACGAAGAACAGGTTCGGCAGCACCAGCACGCACAGCGCCCACAGGTAGGCCGCGCCGGGGAAGGCGCCGACGCGCTGGACGTCGACCCACGGCATCAGCGGGCCCAGGATCATGCCGATCACGATCACGGCGAAGATCAGCAGGCAGGCCACCAGGCCGGCGGAAAAACGGCCGGCCAGATAGTCGTGCTTTTTCATCGGCGTGGCGAACAGCATGTCCGAGATGCCGACTTCGCTGTCACGCAGCACGCTGCCGGCAATGAATATTGTGACCACGAACATCGACATCAGGCTGAACACGCCGAGCAGCTGGGCCACGACCACGGGCGCATTGCGATTGACGTTGCCGATGCTGCCGCCGACGGTGATCGCATCGGTGGTGGTGGCGCCGAATGCCAGCGCACCGAACAGCAGCGCGCAGACCCACAGCAATGGCTGGCGCAGCTGGATGCCCAGCTCGAACTTGAAGAATTCTTTCAACATGTCCGCTCCTTACGCCGTCACCGATGCGGCCGCTGCCGGCGCAAGCGATGCCGACGACGGTTGCGCGGCGCGCCCGGCATTGCGGATCTGCAAAAAATAGACGTCTTCAAGATCAGGCTCGACGCTGACGAAACCGTCGTCCGGCTGCGATTCTGCATACACATTGATTTGCGGGCGGCCGGCCACCAGGCGCGTGGACAGCACATTGAAGCGCTGCTGGTACTCGGGCAGCGCGTCCTGGCTCACCGTGCGCCGCCAGACGCGGCTTTTGAGGGTGTCGATCGCGGCCTGCGGTTCGCCCTGCAGCAGCACCGTGCCTTTGGCGATCATCGCCATGCGCGGGCACAGGTCGGTGACGTCCTCGACGATGTGGGTCGACAGGATCACCACCACCTGCTCGCCGATCTTGGCCAGCAGATTCAGGAAGCGGTTGCGCTCGTCGGGATCGAGCCCGGCGGTCGGCTCGTCGACGATCACCAGGCGCGGCGCGCCGAGCAGAGCCTGGGCGATGCCGAAACGCTGGCGCATGCCGCCCGAATAGGTGCCGAGTGCGCGCTTGCGCGATTCCCACAGATTGGTCTGGTGCAGCAGGCCTTCGACCGCTTCCTTGCGCTCGCCCTTGCCGCTCAGTCCCTTGAGGACCGCGAAGTGGTTGAGCAGCTTTTCGGCGCTCACTTTCGGATACACGCCGAAGTCCTGCGGCAGGTAGCCAAGCTGGCGCAGCAGCGCCGTCTTATCGGCCCTCACGTCGAGGCCGTCGAAATGGATGCTGCCGCTATCCGGATCCTGCAGCGTCGCGATGGTGCGCATCAGCGAGGATTTGCCGGCGCCGTTGGGACCAAGCAAACCGAACATCCCATTCGGAATCTCGAGACTGACATCGTTGATGGCCTTGACGCCATTGGAGTAGGTCTTGTTGAGCTGCTTGATCGATAGCATTGGCGAATTTCCCGGTGTGGATTGTTATGGTGATGCCAGCGCGTTTAAACAAAAACGGATGGCAATTATTTCCTCATCAGGCAATGTATCGTTAATGAAAGGTAATGTCAGCTCTTTGTGACGAGCTGCCCAAATCAGGGAACAGCCGACGAATGGCGCGGCTATGCAGCGCTCATAACATCACGGAATAGCCGCCGCAGCCTTCGCCAGATCGGTGCGATCCAGGCGTTTGACCAGCAACTGGTCGATGCGGTAATGGTCGACGTCGAGCACCTCGAAGCGCATGCCTTCGTATTCGACGCTGTCGGTTGGCTTGGGTACCTTGCGCAGCATGTACATCATGAATCCGGCCGCCGTTTCATAATGCTCTTCCTCGGGCAGCGACTCGACTTCGAGCACGCGCTTCATGTCCGACACCGGCATACTGCCGTCGATCAGCCACGAGCCATCCTCGCGCCGCATCGCCTGCTGGTCGGTTTCGAGCGGACCGCCCCAGCGGCCCATGACGGTGACCATGATGTCGCTCAGCGTAACCACGCCCACCACCAGCGCGTATTCGTTGATCACGACCGCGAAGGTTTCCTTGGTCGAGCGGAAGCGGTCCAGCAGTTCGGACAATGTCAGCGTATCCGGAATCATCAGCACGGTGCGAATGCTGGTTTCGTTCAGGTGAAACTGGGACTGGTTGTTCAGCAGGCGCACCAGGATATCGCGCGTATCGACATAACCGATCACGCGGTCGATCACGCCGTCGCAGACCGGGAATTTGGACAGCGAATGCTGCGCGATTTTCTGGCGGATGCTGTCTTCGGATTCTTTCTGGGTAAAGAACACGACATTCTCCCTGGTCGTCATGGTCGACGTCACCGCGCGCGACTCGAGCTCGAACACGTTCTCGATGAAATGCTGTTCCTGCTTCTGCAATACCCCGGCCTGGAAGCCAGCTTCCATCACGGCCGATATCTCGTCGAACGTGATCCGGTCTTCGCGCGTCATTTCAACGCCGAACAGGCGAAACAGCATGTTTGCAACGCGATTCAGGATCCAGGAAAACGGCCGGAAAATGCGGATGATGATGAGCACCGGGCGAATCACCGACATCGCCGTGGTTTCGGGCGCAATCATCGCCAGGCGCTTGGGCATCAGGTCCGAGAACAGCACGAACAGCGTGGTGACGAACACGAACGACAACACGAACGCCACGTTTTCGCGCCCCGGTCCGGTATAGAACATGGATAACCAGTCGAGGAAATAAGGACGCAAGGCCCCTTCTCCCAGAATACCGCCGAGAATCGCGATCGCATTCAGTCCCAGCTGCGACGCGGCAAAGAAGTCGGCCGACTGCGCCTGCAGCAGAATGACTTTCTGGGCCCGCTCGTCACCCGCTTCGGCCAGCAGTTTCAATTTGATTTTGCGCGCGCCGGCGAGCGAGATTTCACTCAGCGACAGGAAGCCGGCGGCCAGCACCAGCACGATCAGTAATGCAAGATGTTCAAACAAGCTCATGGTAAATCCGGAATGTTATTTTGAAGGCCGCCTGAACATGGCGCAGGCGGCCGGACAATCTTCTTTAGACGAACAATTTATCACGCGCGAGCGTCCTGATCGCGACAGTGGCCGGGTGGCTGATCCTGCGTTCGGTGGTCAAGGCATACACCTGCTCGACCACGGCGTCGACCTGTCCCAGCATCACCACCTGGTGCTGACTGCACACCTGCGACGCAATCACGGCCGGGGCAAAGAATACCCCGGCGCCGGACTGGCCAAACGCCTGCATCATGGCGCTGTCGTCGAATTCGCCAACCACGTGCGGATGCACCTCGCTGCCTTCGAGCCAGCGCAGCAGGCGCTGGTGGATCGCGAAATCCTCGCCCGGCAGCAGCAACGGCGCATTATGCAGGCAGGCCGGGAAATCCGACCCCAGCCGCTCGGCCAATGCCGCAGTGGCAAATGCGGTCATCGGGCTTTCGCCCAGCAAGTGGTTATATGCGCGCACGCTGAAATGCGGCGGGATCGGCCGGTCGGCCATCACCAGGTCGAGCCGGTGTACCGCCAGATCGGCCACCAGGCTGTCGAGCCGGCCTTCGCGACAAATCAGCTTGACCGGCTCGCTCAGCTTCAGGGCCGGCTCCACCAGCTGGCAGGCAATCAGCTTGGACACCGAATCGGCGCAACCGACCCGAAACGACATGGTCGTGAAATTCTGGTCGCGCACCAGCTCGAGCAGTTCGTCGCCGGTGCTGAAGATGCTTTCGGCGTAACTGACGATGCGGCGTCCGGTTTCGGTGAGTTCGAGGTTGCGCCCGGCCCGGCGAAACAGTTCCACGCCCAGCGTGTCGGCAAATTCGGACAGCTGTCCGGACACCGACTGCGGCGTCAGGTGCAACTGGGCCGCAGCCTTGGCGATGCTGCCGGTCTTGGCCACCATCCAGAAGTAGCGCAGGTGCTTATAGTTGAGTGTGGCCATGCCTTATCTTGTAAACATCGAGAAAATCGATTCCAGAACCAATGATATTCGAATTGTACGATGTTTTGATGCGCCATATAGTGGAGCTTCATTCATTTTGGCAGGGAGAAGCGCGATGCAGGCACGAATCAGGAGGACCCCATGAACGGTCTGGAAACAATTGCAAGCGGTCCGATGTGGGCCGCATTCGTCGGCTTCGTGCTGATCATGCTGGCGCTGGATCTGTTCGTCTTCGGCGGTAACAAAGCGCACAAGGTCAGCGTCAAGGAAGCCGGTATTTGGTCGCTGGTCTGGGTCAGCCTGGCGCTGCTGTTCAACGGTGGCCTGTGGTGGTACCTGAACGGCACGGTCGGTTCGGAAATCGCCGACCAGAAGGCGCTCGAGTTCTTCTCCGGCTACCTGATCGAGAAGGCGTTGTCGGTCGATAACGTGTTCGTGTTCCTGCTGATCTTTACCGCATTCCAGGTGCCGCAGCAATACCAGCGCCGGGTGCTGATCTACGGTGTGCTGGGCGCGATTGTGATGCGCGCCATCATGATCAGTGCCGGTGCATGGGTGGTGAGCGAATTCAGCTGGGTGCTGTACATCTTCGGCGCGTTCCTGCTGTTCACCGGTATCCGCATGCTGGTGGCGGTCGACGAAGAACCGGACGTGGCGAATAATCCGGTGCTGCGCCTGGCGCGCAAGCATCTGCGGGTGGCCGACGGCGACCATGGCGAGAAGTTTTTTGTCACCAAGAACGGTCTGCGTTACGTGACGCCCCTGTTCCTGGTGCTGATCCTGATCGAAGTGACCGACCTGATCTTCGCAGTGGACTCGATCCCGGCGATCTTTGCGATCACGACCGACCCGTTCATCGTGTTCACGTCGAACATGTTCGCAATCCTGGGCTTGCGTGCGCTGTACTTCCTGCTCGTCGATGTGGCTGACCGCTTCCACCTGCTCAAGTATGGCCTGGCGATGGTGCTGACCTTCATCGGTGTCAAGATGCTGATCATGCCGTGGTATCACATCCCGGTGCAGGCGTCGCTGACGACGGTGGCGGTGCTGATCGCAGGCAGCTGTATCGCCAGCCTGATCGTCACCCGCAAGGGCGGCGACAAGTAAGCGAGGAAGTAGGCCAGCAAGTAAGCTGGTAGCACGTGGGAGGCCTGATGTCGGGGCCTCCCATTTTTTTATCCAGGACGAATCAGTAACCGCGCCGCGAACGGGACGGCCGTGCGCTTGGCTTGGCTGCGGGTTTGGCCACCGGCTTGCTGTTGGCCCTGGCATCGAGTTTGTCAGCAGCCGGCGCCGACGCTTCCGCTGCCGCGCCCTCAGCGACCGCCTCGGGTTCCGGCTTGGGCAGGCAGGCATTGACCTGCTCCATCAGCTGGGCAAAGCGTCCCTGTCCCGGCTGCAGCTTGTCGACCCACTCCAGGATCGCGCGCGCCTCGAGCTCGAGTTCAGTATCGTGGCCACGCTGCTGCATGTGCGACACCAGGATCTGCACCGCATTGAACAGCACCCGCACATTGTCCGGCACCCGCGCGCGCGCTTCGCGCATCCACTCCACCGCTTCGCGCAGTTTGCCGGTCTTCCACAGCACCACGCCCTGGTTCATCAGGTCGACCGCTTCCTTGCGCGCGTTACGGATCATCAGCGCGCCTTCGTCCGCCAGGCGCGCCTTGTCGAAGATTTTCTGGATCTCGTCCTGCAGCAGCGTGTTGTCGTGGTTGTTGCGCACCACATGGCACAGCACGTCGCTCGGCGTCTCTTTCAGGCCCACCGCGAACAGCATGGTCGCCATCTCGACGCAGATCGCACTGTTCGGGCGTGCCGGATCCTGCTGCAGCATCGCTTCGAGTTCGTCGCCGGCGCGGCGCGCGTTACGGCCATCGCCGCTTTCATGGAACACCAGGCCTTCGGTGATCTTGGCGCGCAAACGCATGAATTCGTGCTCGGTGCCGAATTCGCGCTGGGCCAGCAACAGCAGTTGCAGCGCGTCCTTGGTCTCGTTCTTCATGCCGCACACGCGCGCCAGGCCAAGATAGGCGTCGGGCGTCTTGCGGATCGAGTATTCGCCGATCACCAGGCATTTGCGGAAGGCCTTCTCGGCCAGCGCCACGTTCCCCAGGCGCAGCGCGGCCTGGCCCAGGCTGCGCTGGCGCGGCACCGAGTTGGGCGACAGGCGCGCGGCGCGCTCCAGGATCGCGGCCGCTTCATCGTGCAGGCCCATGCCCTGGTAGGCCAGCGCCAGCTGGTCGTAGGCCTCGATGTAGTGGCGGTTCTCGGCCACGATGGTCTGGAAGATCTGGCGCGCCTGCTCGAATTCGCCGTCGGCCAGGCGGATCTTGCCCAGGCCCGCGCGCGCCCAGTGGTATTCGCGCTGGGCCAGCACCTGCTCGTAGACTTCGCGCGCACGCGCCGGCTGGCCGCTGCGCTCGAACATGCGCGCCTTCATGCGCAGCAGATCGATCAGGTGGGTCTTGCCGGTGGCCGCGATCTGTTCGTCGCACAGGCGCGCCGCGCGCAAGAAGTCCTTCTCGACGACCGCCTGGTCGACCGGGCGCAGCACCTGCTTCTTGCGCCACACGCGGTTCAGGCGCGTCAGCAGCACGCCCTCGGTGATCGGTTTGACCAGGTAGGCGTCCGGCTGGTGCTCGGCGGCGCCCATCACCGATTCGACGCTCTTCTCGGCCGACACCATCACGAACACGGAGGACGGCAGCAGCAGCTGGCGCACGCGCGCTTCTTCCAGCACCTGCTGGCCGTTCTTGCCTTCGCCCAGGTTGTAGTCGCACAAGACCACGTCATAACGTAGCTTGACCAACAGCGCCATCGCTTCGCCGCCGCTCGAAGCCTGGTCGATATTGCGCGCACCCAGGCTGCGCAGGCTTTCGCGCAGCAGCTGGCGCACGCCGATGAAGTCGTCGACGATCAGGTAGTTCTTGCTGGCCCAGTCGATCGTTTCCAATACCTTGACCGGCGCCGGCGCTGCGGCGACAGGCGCAGTGTCTGCGCTCGGAGCGGCGGCGACCGGCGCGCCTGGTGCGGTCGGCAGGTTCATGGCAGGGTCAATACGAAGCAGCCGCCACCCAGCGCGCCGCCGTTCTCGAGCCGCACGGCGCCGCTGCGCTCGCGATGGCGGTGCATGCGCGCCACTTCGCCGGCGAAGTACAGGCCAAGGCCGGCGCTGTTGGTCAGAAAGTCGACGCCGCCAGTTGCCGCACCGGCCGCCAGCAGCGATGCCGGAAAGCCGTCGCCATTGTCTTCGACGCGGATCTGGATGCCGTCATCGATCGCCGCTACCGTCAGGCGGATGCGGTCGCGCGTGTAATGCACGGCGTTGTTGATTGCGTGCGAGACCACGCCCACGATCAGGTCTTCGTCGACGTGCATCACCAGTTCGGCGTCGACGTCCAGTTCGAGCGCAATGCCGCGCGACTCGAGCAGCACCCGCCCCAGCGCCACCACCTGCTCGGCCAGCTGGCCGGCCTCGAGCGGCTGCATATCGAACGGATACCCGGGTTTGCCGACCTGCTTGTACAGCGCCAGCAACTGCATCAGGTTGTCGTTCAGGCGGCGCGTCTGGTACAGCATCTGCGCCATCTGCGGATACGCCTTTTCGGTCTGCGGCGAGGCATCGTCGAGCAGGCGCTCCAGCGTGCCCGACAGCACGCTGATCGAGTTCTTCATATCGTGCGCAGTGGACGCCAAAAACAGGAACAGCTCGGGCGACGGTTGTGGTTCGTCCATCAGGGATGGCCTCCTTGGGCCGATGAAAGTTGCTATCGGTAAATTATACGCCTGCGGATTTGACAGTTCACGCCCGGACACGCGTTGAATACCAGCTTTTGCGCCGACACAACGTTCACGCCTCATCGTCAGCCGTCGGGGTACGGCTGCTGCGGCGCGCGCGCAGCACGAAACGGGCCGGATCGAGCGCGTCGACCAGCGCCGCCTCGAGCGGCAGCGGTTCGCCTTCGAGCTGCGCGGCGAGCAGCTCGGCCGCCAGCGGGGCCCAGATCAGGCCGCGCGATGCGTAGCCCAAGAGGCCATGCAGGCCCGCATGCCGCGGCACGTCGCGCAGGCGTTCGGTGGCGCCGGCTGCGCCAAAATCGGGCAGGCGCCCAACCAGCGGCAGGCGGTCCGGCGCCACACAGCGAAAACCCACGCGTCCGGCCAGCGGCGCGCCTTCGGCCGCCCTCGGGTCGGACACCAGCGCGCGCAATCGTTCCACGTTCTCTTGCTGGCTGGCCGCGCGCAAATGCGGGTCGTCATCCAGGTCATAGGTAGCGCCGGCGCAGGTGACGCCGTTTGCCGACGGGGTCAGGTAGGCTTCGCGGCACAGCACCAGCGGCAGTTGCGGTGCAAACCCGGGCGCCAGGTGCGTGACCTGGCCGCGCAGCGCCTGCAGCGGCAAGTCACGCGTTTGCGCCATCCGGCGCGCGCCGGCGCCGCTGGCCAGGATCACGGTCGGCGCGCGGCCCAGCGCTGCACCATCGGCGCCGCGCGCCAGCCAACCATCGCCCTCGCGTTCGAGCTGCACGTCGCCAGCGCCGAAGCGTGTCGTCAGGGACTCGCCGCATGACGCCAGCATCGCCGCACACACGCTGCCGGGACGCGCCCAGCCGCCCTGTGGAAACAGCCAGCCGCCTTCCGGCGCCGGAAGGCCGAGCAGCGCCGTCGCTTGTTGCGGCTCGAGCCAGCGCGCAAAGTCGTGCGGCAGCGCGCCGTCGGCCGCAATGGCGCGCGACACGGCGGCGTGGCCGGCGTCGCGCGCCAGTTGCAGCACGCCGCAAACATCACCCTCGAAGGCGCGGCCAACGCCGCCCAGCGAGGCCCAATAGCGCAGCGCATACAGGTAGGCGGCGCGCGTGAGGCGGGTCGGCATATTGTCGTCGCGCGAGAGCAGCGGCATGAAGATGCCGGCCAGGTTGCCCGAGGCTTCCATCGCCACCTGCGCATGGCGCTCGACGAGCGTGACCTGCCAGCCGCGCGCGCACAGCCGCGCGGCGGCGGCGCAACCGGCCATGCCGGCGCCCAGCACCAGCGCGCGCCGCTCGGGCGCCGGTGTGGTGGGCAGGCGCGGCTTGCGGCTGGCGAAGATGGCGTCGGCCTCACCATCGAAGACGAACCCTTGCGCCTGCAGCGCGGCCCGCTGTTCGGCATCCAGGCTGGCGCCATGCAGCCGCGCATGCAGCGCAGTCAGGCGCGCGAGTGGCCGCGCAAAGCCGGCGCCATCGACGCCATCGAGGCGGATCGAATCGAGCTGCGCCTGCAGCTGTGCCAACGCGGCCTCGAGCGGTGCAGCCAACAGGTCGAGCGTGACGCCAGCATCGGGCTGCGGAATGCGATGAAAGCCCGGCTGCAGGTCGCGCGCGACGGCAATCAGGTGCAGATGGCGCGGGCGTTGCGGGTCAGCGCGCCAGGCGTCGATCAGGTCATTGATGCGGCGCCCATCGCCATACGCGCTGTCGAAGACGGTGTAGCGCGCGCGGTCGCGCCAATGCTCGTGGAGTTTCACGTCAGCCTGCTGCGGCAGATGCAGTCGGGGGCATGGTCGTCCACCATGCCGATGCCCTGCATATAGGCGTAGACGATGGTCGAGCCGACGAACTTGAAACCGCGTTTCGCCAGGTCTTTCGAGACGCGGTCGGACAACCCGGTGCGCGCAGGGCGCGCCTTGTCGGACCAGTCGTTGACGATCGGCTTGCCGTCGACGAACGCCCACAGGTAGTCGTTCAGCGTCAGTCCCTGCGCGCGCAGCGCCAGGTAGGCCCTGGCGTTGGTGATCGCGGCCGCCACTTTCAAGCGGTTGCGCACGATGCCGGCGTTGGCCAGCAATTCGGCCACCTTGACGTCATCGTAGGCCGCGATTTTTTGCGCGTCCCAGCCATCGAAGGCGGCGCGGTAGTTCTCGCGTTTGTTGAGGATGGTTTCCCACGACAGCCCGGCCTGGGCGCCTTCGAGATTGAGCATCTCGAACAGCGTGGTCTCGTCATGGCACGGCACACCCCACTCGTTGTCGTGGTATGCCAGGTAGCGCGGATTGAGCGGATTGGCCCAGCTGCAGCGGATGATGGTCGTCATCGCGCCAGTATAAATCAGGCCGGCGCGGTGCCTGGCGCCGGCGCCCGGCGCGTCATGCCGGACATCGTCACTTGCCGCGCTGCGGCGCCTTGCGGATGCAGGCCAGCACCTCGTCGATGCGCTGTTCATTGACCAGCTGCGCAGGGGTGCGCTCACCGAGTTCGGCCAGCGGCGCGTTCATCCAGCGGTCGGCGGCATCGTCGCTGCCAAGCACACTGCGCGCCTCGTGCATCACGGCGTAGTACGACTGGGCCTTGCGCGATTGCGCCTGGAAGCGCTCTTGCAGCGCGGCGATGGCATTGGTGGAGAGGCGTTCGGGGTCGGTCATGGCAGCTGGGTCGAAAGACAATGCGGGTTGGAACTCAGGATTCCTGGTCCGCATCATACCGCGTCATCAAGCGTTGCGGCGGCGCCGCGCCCGCGCCAGTGTCAGGCCCAGCATGGCCAGCGGCAGCAGCGCCAGCGTACCTGGCTCCGGCACCTCGCTCACGCCATCGAGCTGCACCTGACCGCCGCCCGAGACCATATCGAAGCGGCCCGTGTAGGCGCCGAAGGTATCGGGGAGAAAGGAGGTGAACACCAGCACATAATTCGTGTCGGCCTGCAGCGCCAGAGCGATCAGCGACAGCAGGCTCTCGCCGTTGTCGTCGTTGAACTGCAACAGATTGTCCAACGGCGCGGCGGCATCGAAACTGCCTTGGTACAAGGCCAGGAAGGTGTCCCCATCGTCGCTGTCGAAGCTGGTCGCTTCGATCGAATACGTGCCATCGGCCGTGACCTGGAACCCATAGGCATCGTACGCGTTATGGGTGCCGAGCGCGCTCAGCTCAGTGAGGCTGAATGGGCGGTGAAAGAAGTCGTCGCTCGTACTCAGCGCACCGGAAAATGAGACTGGCGCCGCATAGGCGGCATGCGAAACCATGGCAATGGCAACGAGCGCCAGTTTCAGGAAACCGGACGGTGAAAGACGGAACATGGACATCCTTTTATAGTTGAGTTGTTATTTCTTCTATAAAGCAATTGCCATGCCAATAAAAAATACTGTTTGTTAACAATAATTTAATTCATTCAACCCCGGCTGCATCAAATGGATGTAAAGTATTCCGACGTTCTAATTGCGTCTGCGCAAATAGCTGCCCTGTGCACGGTGAACAAGGCGACTGCTCATCTTTGCGTTAAATCATTTTTCTGCCTTATCATCGGCGCCATTCCTGCATCAACCCTGGAGTCCGGATGTACTGCCCTGCCCGCAATGCACAGACCGACCCGCGCACGCTGCACGCGCTGATCGCCGCCCATCCGCTGGGAGTGCTGGTGACGTCGAACGACGGTGTGCCGGACGCCGACCACTTGCCGTTCGAACTGGTCGCGGGCGGGGAGCATGGGGTGTTGCATGCCCACGTCGCGCGCCGTAATCCGGTGTGGCGCCGCGCCGCGCAATCGGTGCTGGTGGTGTTTCGCGGGCCATCGGCTTACATCACGCCAGACCGCGTCGAGAAAGCCGCCAACGGTGGGCGCGTGGTGCCGACCTGGGATTACGATGTTGTCCATCTGCACGGCACGCTACGCGCAATCGACGATGCGGCGTGGTTGCGGCAACTGGTGACGCGCCAGACCGGGCGCCACGAAGCAATGCAGCCAGATCCATGGTCGGTGGACGATGCGCCGCGCGATTACACCGAAGGATTGCTCAAGGCCATCGTCGGCATCGAGATCGTGGTGGAGCGGGTCGAAGGAAAATTCAAACGCGAATTCGTCACAGGGTAGAGTGCGCCAGACGCAACGACGCGGGCCGTGGCCCGCGTCGTTACACCGCCAAACCCGGCGGATATTACATGCCGGCGTGCGACGAACCGGTCGTGCCCGAGCTGCCCGAGCTGCCCGATTTCTTGGCGCCCGCCAGTTCCTGGGCGTGCTTCAGGTGCGCCTCGACGACCGGGATCATCTTGACGACTTGCGCCTTGACGTCGGCGTCCTTGGTGTCTTTCTGAGCCTTGTTCAGCTTGGCCAGGGTGTCCTTGTGCGCCATCAGGCCGCCTTGTTGCATATACGCTTTGTCGAACGCGTCGCCGGTCATCTTTTCAAGCTTGGCCGATTGCGCCTTGTGCTTGGCGTCGAGATCGGTCGGCAGGGTCACGCCCTTCGATTGCGCCAGGGTCTGCACTTCGGTCAGCGCCTTGCCGTGGTCGTCGACCATCTTGGTGGCGAAGGCCTTGACGTCGGCGTTCTGGCTCTTGCTCTGCGCCAGCTTGCCCATGGCGACTTCGGCCATGTTCGACATGCCCATGTCCATGATGGCCTTGCGGTCGGCGCTGCCCAGCTTGGCTGCGCCGGCCGTGGCCGACTGCTGCCCCGCAGCCATGGTGGTCTGCGCCTGCACGCCAGCCGAACCGAACATCGCTGCTGCAACCGACATGGCCAGCAGGCTCTTGATGATTTGTTTCTTCTGCATAGGGTTCTCCTGTCTGAAATAGATGAGGTGGAGCGACCGCCCGAGGCGGCCACGCTCGCCTGCTTGTTCTTGACGAGACGGTCCGTGCCGTGGGCAGCACCGCGTCCAGCAGTGACTTGTCAACGACACAAGATCGAGTGGATTGAGTGTATCGCTGTGTGTTCAATACCAGCGCGCGATACCTTTAGGAAATGACAATAAAAAAGCCAGCCCTGAAAGGCTGGCGTTGATTGCGACAAGCGCGCCTCGGCGCTGGCGTTAGCGGAAACTCAGCGTCGCCGTCAGGTCGCCCGGCCCACGCGCGCCGCGCGCGGCAAACGCGTCGTTGCGGGTTGCCAGCCCCTGCAGCAGCGGCAGGCCGTGCAGGCGCGTAATGAAGCGCAAAATCGACGTCGTGTCGTAGAAATTATGGTCCACTGCGCCGCGCTTGGCGTGCGGCGACACCACGATCGCCGGGATGCGCGAGCCCGGACCCCAGCGGTCGCCCTGCGGCGGCGCCACGTGATCCCACCAGCCACCGTTTTCGTCGAAGGTGATCACCACCACCATGTCTTTCCACTGCGGCGACTTCTTCAGGTGCTCGATGACGTTGGCCACGTGGGCGTCGCCCGACTCGATGTCCGAATAGCCGGCATGCAGGTTGAGGTTGCCTTGCGGCTTGTAGAACGCCACCGCCGGCAGCTTGCCGGCGACGGCATCGGCGATAAACTTGTTCGAGATCGGGCTGTCGCCCAGGCCGCCGTCGCGCAGGTGTTCGGCGCGCGCTTTGGTGCCCGGCGCAAACTGCCTGAAATAGTTGAACGGCTGGTGATGGTACTGGAAGTTCGGGCGCTCGCCGGCGCCGCGCCCGTCCAGCGCCGCCTGCTGGCCGCCGCCATACCAGGCCCAGCTCACACCGCGCTGCGACAGCAGGTCGCCGATGGTGTCGTAGGTCTGCGGCGGCAGGGTCGACGCGTCTTTCGGGTCGGCGTGCAGCGGGTCGCCATCGACGGCCGGGCGTACCCAGCTCGGCTGGTACGGCGGCGCCATCGTGTTGACCGCATAGCCATCCGGCGTCATGGCGCCGTTGCGCACGAACTTCGGTTTGCCTTCGAGCGCCGACTTGGGCGAATCCGGCGCCAGGCTCAGGCGCACGCCTTGCGGACCGTCGTCCAGCATCGCGATCTTCGACTTGGCCGCCGTTTCGTGGGCATTGAAGTATTCGGGCACCCGGCCGCTGATCAGGAACTGGTGGTTCAGGTACGAGCCGCCGAAGGCTGCCATGAAGAAGTTGTCGCACAGCGTGAATTGGCGCGCGATCTGCCACAGGCCCAGGTTGTTCGCCGTTTCGCCGTAATGGCCCATCACCATGCCGCCGGCGTCCGACCAGGCGCTGAACATATCGTTCTTGCCGCCGTTGATCTGCATCTGGTTGTGATAGAACTGGTGCACCAGGTCGCGCGTGACGAGCGCTTCCGGCAGCGGCTTGCCGTCGGCGTCTTTCAAGGCAAATGGCGCGTTCGGCAGGTTGCCGGACTGGGCTTCGGTGATCAGGACATCCTTGCCGCCGATGTTCTGGCGACCCGGCACCATGCCGCCCCAGGTCTTGGGCAGGGTCGGCAGCACCGAGCCGTCGCGGTCGCGCTGCTGCAAGGCGGCGGCAGGGGCATCGGCCAGCGGCGCGGCCAGGCCCGGAAAGCCGGCGAACAGATTATTGAAACTGCGGTTCTCGAGGTAGATCACGACCACGTTCTTGACGTGGGCGCGCAGTTTGGCGTCGAGCGAACCCTTGGCGATGGCTTGTTTCACCGGCGCCGCGCCGGCCCCGGGCAGCACGCCGGCGCCGGCCACCACGCCCGCCGCTGCGGCGGCCTGGAAGATGCGCCTGCGCGCGGGATTGTCCAGGCGGGTTGCCGATGCGCTGTCCTGGTCTTGCTGGTCTTGCTCGTGCACGTGCGTCTCCTGATGGCGGCCGGCGTGGCCGCGAAAGGAGAATTATGGGTCCAATTTACAGCTGGAAACAAGGAAAACGGACAACACCGTCAAACGGTTGTCACATTCAAGCGCCAGAATGGCATTGCCTTGGGAAGGGCACTGGCGGTGCGAACCGCCCTACCGGCGCCGGCGGTCGGGAAATATACCGGCACCAATTTTTCAGTTCGACATCGAGCTAGCAGGCTTAGCCGTACAGCGGAATCAGGATGTCGAATGCATTGTCGGCCCGCTCGCCATCGTCCACGCCCGGCGTGAAGCGGCGGTCGTAGCGTTCCAGGCGAAACGCCACTTCATCGGGCACCATGCCCAGCTGCTCGATCGCGGCCACGCCGGTGCTGTAGGTCATCTGCACATGCGATACCGGCCCGCGATGGGTCAGCAGCGCGTAGCGCCGTGCCGGAATGCGGATGCCGATCATACCCGGCGGCAAATCATTGAGGTCAGCGACCTCGGTGGCGATGCACTCGATGTGCACGCCCGCGTTTTCCTGGACGCTGACGCCATAGCGCAGGTCATTCTTCTCGCCCAGCTCTTCTTCGCGACCCAGGAAGTCTTTCCAGACCTCGGGTATGTCCGCTTCCAGAACCGATAACGGAGCCGCAATAGGCAGGCCGGCGAGCTTCATTTCAGGTAGTGTAACGGTTGAGATGTGCATGATATCGTCTACGTAAAGGTCAAAAAGATTATAGCCTTAACTCTTCGACAATATTGATACGTCCGCAATCGTGCGCGTTACATTGTCGGTTCTGGTACACGTTCGAAGAGAACCCGGGGAGACACCAATGCAAACCGCACTCAAGGCCATGCTGAAGGAACTCGAAGCCTTCGGCCGCCAGCATGACGCCAGCGTCACTGAACGCAGTGGCCGCATGCTCAACATCACGCCCGATACCGGCGAGTTCCTGGCCGTCATGACACGCGCCACCGGGGCCACCCGCATCCTCGAGATCGGCACCTCGAACGGCTACTCGACCCTGTGGCTGGCCGACGCCGCCGGCGCCGGTGCGCTGGTCACGACGGTCGAGCTGCTGCCCGAGAAAGCGGCACTGGCGCGCAGCAACTTCACGCGTGCCTGCCTCAAGGAGCGTATCGATCAGGTCGAGGGCGACGCCGGCGCCTATCTGGCCGGCTGCGCCGATGCCAGCGTCGACCTGCTGTTCCTCGATGCCGAGCGGCGCGCATACCTCGACTGGTGGCCGCAGCTGGCGCGCGTGTTGCGCCCGGGCGGCTTGCTGGTGGTCGACAACGCCGTCTCGCACGCCCAGGAAATGGCGCCGTTCATGCAGACCGTGCGCGCCGACAGCGGCTGGAGCAGCAGCCTGGTACAGGTGGGCAAGGGCCAGTTTCTGGCGGCCAGGCACTGACGAACAAGGTGCGGCCGCTGCAGTTCATGCCGCGTTTTGTGCAATCCATCGCAGCGGCCGCTCCGCCAGATGCTGCGCTGCCTAGAATGGTTCCATCAACTCACCGGAGACAACCATGAAACGCATCGTGATCGCAGCCCTTCTGTCCGTCGTCGCCTTGTCCAGCCAGGCGGCCGAACAGGTGCGCAACGCCAGCCCGTTCAAGACCATCAATGCGCGTGGTCCGGTGAGCCTGGTGGTCGAAGTCGGCAAGGCCCATTCGATCCGCGTCGAAGGCTCACAAAAGTTCATCGACCGCGTTACCACCGAGATCGTGGGCGGCGAACTGCGCCTGGGCTACAAGGAAAAGAACAACGTCAATATCAGCGATGAAGACCGGGTTGTCGTCACCATGCCCGAACTGACCCACTTCACCGGCGAAGGCGCCGGCCTGGTCATCCTGAACAAGGTGCGCGGCGAGCGTTTCGACGTCGACTACCGCGGCGCCGGCAGCCTGCAGATGAACGGCCGGGTCGAGCGCCTGCGCCTGAGCGCCGAAGGGGTCGGCGAAGTCGACGCCAAAGGCCTGATCACGCAGGAGGCCGATGTCAGTTTCCGCGGCATCGGCGCGGTCAGCGTGCATGCCAAGAACCGGCTGCAGGCCGAAGTCCAGGGCATGGGCGAACTGACCTACTACGGCAATCCGCGTTCGCTGAGCAAATCGGTGTCGGGCATCGGCAGCGTGGTGGCGGGCCGGTAACCGGCGCCGCCGCAGCTGATGTCGAGAAAGCCCATCAGGCGCTGCACGGTGTCGAGCTTGGCGGCGTAGATGATGAAGCGCCCTTTCTGGCGCGGCGCGATCAGGCCGGCGTGGGTCAGTTCTTTCAGGTGAAACGACAGTGACGACGGCGGCATCTGCAGCGAGGCGGCGATGCTGCTGGCCGACTGGCCCTCGGGGCCGGCCTGCACCAGCAGGCGAAAGGCGGCGAAGCGTGATTCCTGGGCGAGCGCGGCAAGCGCCGCGATAGCGAGATTGGTTTGCATGCGATAGACAGTGGTTGCGAACGGCGCGGCCAACATTGGCCACACTTCGAAGTCTGTCGAATGACTTTGACAGGGTGATGACAAGACGGGCGGGCGCACGCGGTACTTTGCGCGCGCCCGCCGTTACCCTGCCTTACGCCACCCGCACCTGCACGGCGTCGGCAGGCACTGCTGCTACTGCTTCATCATCGGCGGCGCGCTGGCGCGCCGCATCGTCCATCAGCTCATACCACATCGCATTGAGCACGCCGAAGGCGGCTGCCAGCGGCAGGCCGAGTAACCAGGCGAAATACCACATGATGTCATTCCTTTCTATTGTCGATGGTTCGGATCAGTAAGCGTGGCTCTTGCCACCGTTGATGTCGGCCGGATCGACCTTGCCCCACAGGACCTTGTAGACCCAGCTGGTGTAGGCGATGATCAGCGGTAAAAAGACGCAGGTCGCAACCAGCATGATGAACAGCGTCAGGTGGCTCGACGACGAATCCCACACCGTCAGGCTGGCCTGCGGCTGGATCGACGACGGCAGGATGAACGGGAACATCGAGGCGCCCACGCTGAGCACGATGCCGGCGATCGACAGGCTCGAGGTCAGCATCGCCGCGCCTTCCCAGCGCCGCACCAGCGCCATCACGGTCAGGAGTGCGCCGCCGATGCCGGCCACCGGCGCCAGCAGCGTCCACGGATGCGCCGCATAGTTGGCGAACCACATGCCGCCCACGCCCATCTCGACCGTCTTGAACAGCGGATTCGATGGGCCGACCGTGCTGATCGCGCTGGTGATGCGGTAGCCGTCCACGAAGCGCCACAGCAGCACCCCGGCAAGGCCATACAGCAGCACGGTGGCGCCGGCAGCGCCAATGCCCCAGCTGCGCGCGCGCGACGCCACCGGGCCGGCGGTCTTGAGCGAGAGCCAGGCGGCGCCGTGCATCACCAGCATCGACACCGACACCAGGCCGGCCAGGAGTGCAAACGGGTTGAGCAGGCCAAAGAAGCTGCCTTCGTAGTAGATCTGCATGTCAGGGCCGAGGCGATACGGCACGCCCTGCAGCACATTGCCCAGGGCCACGCCGAAGATCAGCGACGGCACGAAGCCGCCAATGAACAGCGCCCAGTCCCAGGTCGAGCGCCAGCGTGGATCTTCTTTCTTGCTGCGGTACTTGAAGGCGACCGGACGCAGGATCAATGCCAGCAGCACCGCCGCCATGGCCAGGTAGAAGCCCGAGAACGAGATCGCATACAGCTGCGGCCAGGCCGCGAAGATGGCGCCGCCGCCCAGCACCAGCCAGACCTGGTTGCCTTCCCATACCGGGCCCACCGAGTTGATGACGACGCGCCGTTCGAGGTCGGTTTTGGCGACGAACGGCAGCAGCGTGCCGGTGCCGAGGTCGAAGCCGTCGGTGATGGCGAAGGCGAGCAGCAGTACGCCGAGCAGCACCCACCAGATGACACGCAAGGTGTCGTAGTCGAGAAGCATGTGAAGAATCATGATGGTTTTACTCCGCAGTAATCAATGGGGCGCTGCGCATGGCGGGCGTGGTGCCGATCAGGGGGCTATGCTCGCCCTGCTTGTGCTCGGGGTCGGGACCCTTGCGAATCGCGCCCAGCATCAGCTTCATCTCGACCACGATCAGGATCGAGTACAGCACCACGAAGCCGATCAGGGTGCCGAGCACGGTTTCGATGCCCAGGTTCGACACCGCCACCGCCGTCGGCAGCACGCCTTCGATGGCCCACGGCTGGCGGCCCAGTTCGGCCACGATCCAGCCGGCTTCGGCGGCGATCCACGGCAGCGGGATCGACCACACCGCCACCTTCAGCAGCCAGGGATAGGCGTCGAGCTGGCGGCGCGCCGAGAGCCAGAAGAACACCGCGTTGAGCACGATGAAGAACATGCCCAGCGCGACCATGATGCGGAACGACCAGAACAGGGGCGAGACCTGCGGCACGGTGTCGCCTGCCGCCATCGCGATCTGGGCGTCGCTGGCCTGGCGCGGATCGTCGACATAGCGTTTCAGCAGCAGCGCGTAGCCGAGCACCGCGCTGTGTTCTTCAAACCTTGCCTGAAGCTCGGGCGGCACCGGCACATTGCCCAGCGCGCGGATTTGCTGGAGCGCGTCATACGACTGCAAGCCCTGGCGGATGCGCACTTCGGCCAGTTTCACCAGGTCGTTGATGCCCGGGATCTCGGTGGCCAGCGAGCGGGTGCCGATCAGGCCCATCACGAACGGGATGTGGATCGCGTAATGGGTCTCGCGCGCAGCCTGGTCGGGGAAGCCGATTGCGGTGAACGCGGCCGGCGCCGGCTGGGTTTCCCACATCGCTTCGACCGCCGCCAGTTTCATCTGCTGGTGTTCGGTGGCCATGTAGCCGCTTTCGTCACCCAGCACCACCACCGACAGCGAAGCGGCCAGGCCGAATGCGGCGGCCACGGTCATCGAGCGCTTGGCCAGGTCGATGTGACGGCCCTTGAGCAGGAACCAGGCCGAGACACCGAGCACGAACATGGCGGCCACGACGTAGCCGGCCGAGACGGTGTGCACGAACTTGGCCTGGGCCACCGGATTGGCCAGCACCGCGCCAAAGTCGGACACTTCCATGCGCAGGGTCTGCGGATTGAGCGCGGCGCCGACCGGGTTCTGCATCCAGCCGTTGGCGATCAGGATCCACAGCGCCGAGAAGTTGGTGCCGAGGGCCGTGAGCCAGGTGACGATCAGGTGCTGGCGCTTCGACAGGCGATCCCAGCCGAAGAAGAACAGGCCGACGAAGGTCGCTTCGAGGAAGAACGCCATCAGGCCTTCGATCGCCAGCGGCGCGCCGAACACGTCGCCCACGTAGTGGCTGTAGTAGCTCCAGTTCATGCCGAACTGGAACTCCATCACCAGGCCGGTGGAGACGCCGATCGCAAAGTTAATACCGAACAGCACACCCCAGAACTTGGTCATCTGGCGCCAGATCGGGCGCCCGGTCATCACGTACACGGTCTCCATGATGGCCAGCAGCATCGACAGGCCCAGGGTCAGTGGGATGAACAAAAAGTGGTACAGCGCCGTCAAGGCAAACTGTAGTCGGGAGAGTCCGACAACGTCGAGATCCATGATGGGATCCTTTCTTCTAAGAGTGAATCAATGGTCGGGTTGGGGTTCAGTGTTCAGTGCTGACGCAGGCGGGCCAGCGCGGCGTCGAATTCGTGGCTGCCGCGCCGCAGGTCGGCGACCAGGCATCCTTTGTCGAGTACCAGCAGGCGATCGGCGATCTGCGCTTCGCGCCGCAGGTGGGTCGCCAGCAGCACGGTGCGGCCCGCCGCATGGCGCGCCAGGCGCGCCAGCACGTCGGCGGCGGTGGCGCCATCGAGCGCCTCGGTCGGTTCGTCGAGCAGCCAGAAGTCCGAGCGGCGCAGCAGCAGGCGCGCCAGCGCCAGCCGCCGCGCCTGGCCACCAGACAGGCCCAGGCCGCCCTCGCCCAGCAGCGTGTCCATGCCTTGCGCCAGAGCGCGCACGTCGTGCTCGAGGCCGGCGGCGCGCAGTGCGTCCCACAGCTGTTCGTCGCTCGCGTCCGGGTCGGCCAGGCGCAGGTTGTCGCGCAGGCTGTCCTGGAACAGCTGGGTCGATTGGGTCAGCCAGGTGCAGGGCCGCGCCGCGACCAGCCCCGACTGCGCACGCAATTCGCCGGCGGCCAGCGCCAGCAGGGTCGACTTGCCGGCGCCGCTGCCACCGATCACGGCCACACGTTCGCCTTCCTCGATGCGCAGCGTGATGGCGTGCAGGGCGGCGCCGGCGCGCCCCGCGTGAGCGACGCTGGCGCCGATCAGGCACAAGGCGCTGCTGCCATCGTCTGCAGGCGCCGCCAAGGGAGCGTGATCGTCCTGATCCGGCTGGCGCAGGCGCGGTCCGAGGCGGCGCGCGGCCAGCCAGCTGCGGCCGGCCTCGATGGCGCCGCGGCGCAGCGCCGCGAACGGCTCCAGCGCGGCCAGCGCAATCAAGAGCGCCAGTGCCGCGCCGGGGGCGCCCAGCCGGCCATCCTGCACCAGCGCGCCGATCGCCAGCAGGGTCGCCGCCACGGTCACGTGGCCGCCCACCGCATAGGCCCAGCCGGCGCCGGTGTCGAGCCGATGCAGCGCATCGTCGGCGCGCGCCAGCCTGGCGTCGGTGCGACCCAACAGTTCGCACTGCGGCGCCAGGCGCGCGGCCATCGCCAGGTCGGTCTGGCCGGCGACCAGATCGATCGCCTGGGCGCGCAGGCGTTCCAGCGCGCGGGCGCGGCGCAGCGCCAGCTTGCGGCCGGCGCGCGCGGCCAGCACGGCCAGGCCCAGGCCAAAGGCCAGCAGCCACACCAGCAGCGCCAGGCCCAGGCGCCGGTCCATCATTCCCAGCACCACGCCGCCCAGCAGCGCCGCGCCAAGCGCCGCCACGGCCGGCACCAGCAGGCGCAGGTAGATCGCGTCGAGCGCGTCGATGTCGGCGGTGAGGCGGAACAGCAGGCGCGCCGGCCGGCGCAGCAGCGCGCGCGCCGCCTGCGGCTGGGCCCAGCCACGGAACAGGCGTTCGCGCAGTGCGGCCAGCACGCCCAGGGTGGCGTCGTGGGTCACCACGCGCTCGGCGTAGCGGCCGAAGGTGCGGCCCAGCGCCAGCAGCCGGATCGAGGCGCTCGTCACGAACACATTGAAGCCGGCCAGGCCGGCGGTGGTGAGGCCGGCCAGCGCGGTGGCGGTGATGAACCAGCCCGAGGTGCCCAGCAGGGCCATCCCGGCCAGCACCACCAGCGTCGAAAGAAAGGCGCCCAGCAGCATGCGGCGCCCGCCGCTGCGGGCGAACAGCGCCAGTACCGGCAGCAGGTCATGCGGACGATTCGGTCGTTTCGGGTTCATGCTGCACTCCGTTTGGTGAGCGGTTGGCCGAGGCGCAGCACGCGTTTCAAGCGTGCTGCCAGGGCCAGGTCGTGGGTCGCCACGATCAGGGTGCGGCCCTGCGCCAGCTGCAACAGGGTGTCGATGACGGCGTCGGCAGTATCGCGGTCGAGGTGGGCAGTCGGCTCGTCGACCAGCAGCAGGCCGGCCTGCGGCGCGGCGATCGCGCGCGCCAGCGCCAGGCGCACCAGTTCACCGCCCGACAGGCCGGCGCCGCCCTCGCCCAGGCTGTCGTCCGGGGTGGCGTGCTGCACGTGGCCCAGGCCCGCGCGCTGCATCGCGGCAGTGACGGTGACGTGCGAGATGCCGGGCCGTTCGAGCGACACGTTGGCGCGCACCGAGGCGCAGAACACGTGCGGTTTCTGGCCGATCCAGGCCATGCGCGCACGCAGCTCGGCGGCAGTGGCGTCGTCGAGCAGCACGCCGCCGATGCGCACCGCGCCGGCATCGACCGGCGCCAGGCCGGCGATGATCGACAGCAGCGTGGTCTTGCCGCTGCCGCTCGGCCCCACCAGCGCAACGTGTTCGCCGGCGCCGATATAAAGATCTTCGTTGTCGAACAGCGGCGTTTCGCCGGCGTGGCCGAAGCGCAGGCCTTCGATGTCGACCGATGGCGGCTGCAGCGGTTGGCCGATGCGCCGGCCCGCGCGGCCACCCAGGTGCTGCCCATTCAAGGCGCCGGGCAGCGCCAGCGTGGCCTGCTGCAGTTTGGCGAGCGCGTCGAGCGCCGCTTCACCGTTGGCTTTGTCGTGCCAGACGGCCGCCAGTTCGCGTAGCGGCTCGAAAAAGGCCGGCGCCAGCAGCAGCACAAACAGGCCCTGTTCAAGGCTCAAGCGCACGCCCCAGCTGCCCGGACCGATCTCGCCCAGCAAATGAAAGCCGACATACACGGCCACCAGCGCCACGCCCAGCGCCGAGAACAGTTCGAGCGCGGTCGAGGACAAAAAAGCGATGCGCAGCACGCGCATGGTGCTGGCGCGCACGCTCTCGGCGTTGTCGCGCACGCGGCGCGCGGTGGCGTCCACCGCGCCCAACGAACGCAAGGTGGACAGGCCGCGCAGGCGGTCGAGCAAGAAGCCGCTCATGCCACCCACCACCTGTAGTTGCGCCTCGCTGGCGGCCTTGGCGCGCCAGCCGATGACGGCCATGAAGAGCGGGATCAGGGGCGCCGCCAGCACCAGGATCAGCGCCGCCAGCCACGAGTGATACGCCACCACCAGCGCGATCACCGGGGGAACCAGCATCGTCCGCAGGCGCGCCGGCTGATAGCGCACCAGCCATGGCAGCACGGCTTCGGCCTGCTCGGCCAGCACGCTGGCGGCCTGGCCGGACGGCAGCCGGGACCGATCCAGCGGCGAGCGCGCCGCCAGGCTGGCTGCCGCGTCCCGCCGCAGCTGCGCCAGCTGCAGGCGCGAGGCGGCAAACAGGCGGCGCGCGCCCCAGGCTTCGCTGCTGGCGCGCAGCACGCCCAGCGCCAAAAAGGCAACCGCCGGGACCAGCATGTCGGGCACGCCGGCGCCGCTGGCCAGGCGCTGCACAGCGTATGCCAGCAACGCCGCCTGGGCAATCCACAGCAGCGCGGCGGCGCTCATCACCAGCGCGGCGCCATGGGCGCGCGGCGACCCGCCGGGCGGCGCCGCTTGCTTGCGTCGGGTGCTTCGAGACATGGTCTTTCTCCAGCAGTGTTTGGAGGGCGACAAGCGCGCGTGCCCTCCTGCCGGCCCTGGTCGGGCGGCATACGGGGCGCGGCGAGCCGCGCTTGCATCAGGATGGTTCGGGGATCAGGCCAGCGCGGGCGGCGCGCGGCTCGGATGGGCGGCGTGGACGGCGCCGCTGGAGGGCAAGTCGGCTTGCGCGAAGCCGGTGGGCGGCCCGGCATCGGGCGCCAGCAGCGCGTTCAGGACGAGACGGACCGAATTGACGATGGCGCCCGCAGTGGCCAGTTCATCGCGCGAAGCGGCATCAGCGGCAACGCAGCCCGTGATCGAGGCCTTGCCGGCGCCGGTCGCCATCAGCGCGCTGAGCGAAGGACGCAGCAGGCCCCACAGGATCGCCAGGGCGGCGAGCCAGAGAACGAGGGGGCGGGTACGGTGCGAGTCCATGATGTTGGGTTGCGCTTAATCGTCTTGTTGCGGTGCGAAAAACATTTTGTATTTCCAGTAATTAGTGAAAGTATGCGCTGAAAATTTGGCCTTGTCAGCATATTGAACCGATGGCGCAGTAGCTTAGTCGGGTATTAAGGACCTGCCCTTGGCGCACTGTCGGGAATGGGTGCGCGCCGTGTGAAACGGCGCCCTACGTGGGATAATTCATGTTTCAAGAACATCGAAAAGTTGAGAACCATGACTCCTCTCGTCCAAACCTTTGTCAGCCACTTCGGCGAGATGGGCAGCCGCTGGGGCATCAACCGGACCGTGGGCCAGATCTACGCACTGCTGTTCGTCACCGAGCAGCAACTCAACGCCGACGACATCGGCGAGAAGCTCGGCATCTCGCGTTCCAACGTCAGCATCGGTCTCAAGGAATTGCAGTCGTGGGGGCTGGTGCGCCTGACGCGCATCCCGGGCGACCGCCGTGAATATTTCGGTTCGCTCGGCGACGTGTGGGAAATCTTCCGCGTGGTGGCGGCCGAGCGGCGCCGGCGCGAAGTCGCGCCCACCTTGTCGGTGCTGCGCGAAGCGCTGATGGCCAACGCCAAGACCCCCGACGACAAGTTCGCGCAAGAGCGCATGCGCGAGATGCACGAGCTGGTCGACCTGGCCAACAACTGGTTCGACGATCTGCAGCGCCTGTCGCCGGAATCGATGGCGCAGCTGATGAAGATGGGCTCCAAGGTGCAGAAGCTGCTGTCGGCCAAGGACCGCCTGTTCGCTGCCGGCGGCAAGGAAGCCAAAGAAGCCAAAGAACCCAAGGACTGACGCAGTGGCGGCAGGCCGCGGACCTACATCCTGCGCTCCAGGCTGGACGTTGTTGTCAAGCCCGGCTGGCGCTCAAAACACCATGCCGCCCGCCACATCGAGCGTGCAACCCGTCACCCAGCCGGCGTCGCCCGAGACGGCAAACGACACCGCCGCCGCAATGTCAGCTGGCAGCCCCACCCGGCCCAGCGGGGTTTTACCGATGAAGAATTCATCCATTCCCTTGGCCGATTCGGCATTGCCTTCGGTTTTGGTAAAGCCCGGTGCGATCCCGACGACGCGGATCTGGCGCGGGCCGAGTTCGAGCGCGAGCGAACGCGTCAATGTGTCCACCGCCCCCTTGGTGGCGCAATACACATGCACCATGGGATAGGGACTATGCGCCAATCCCGAGCTGATATTGACGATCACGGCACCAGCCGCCATCACCCGCGCCGCCGCCTGGGTCGTGAGCAGCAAGCCCCGCACATTCAAATGAAAATGCCGGTCGAAACTCTCTGCGGTGATCGTGTCTAAGGTATCGCCCTGGTACACACCGGCATTATTGACGAGGATATCCAGCCGCCCGAACGCCTGCAGTGTCGCCTCGATGAGTGGCGCGATCTGCGCCGGCTGCGACAGGTCGGCCCTGAGCGCGACGGCTTTGCCGCCGGCAGCGGTAATCTTCTGAACCACCAGCTCGGCGTCGGCAGCGTTGCTGGAGAAATTGACGACAACCTGCGCCCCGTCCGCGGCAAGCCGCAGGGCGATGCCGGCGCCAATGCCCTTGGACCCACCGGTCACGATTGCCACCTTGCCTGAAAGCTTGCTCATAGATGCTCCTGTTGATGTGAACGAGCATGGTACGCTGCACGCAATCGGGGATAAATAGGGCCAATCAGGATGCACAATGAAGAAGGGCTTCACAATCACGGCGTCAATCCAACCTTGTTTCCCGCCATTGCCGCACTGGCGCGGGTCGCCCATCACGCCAGCTTTACCAAGGCAGCGGGCGAACTAGGGGTGTCGCCATCGGCGCTATCCCAGACCATCCGCACGCTTGAACAACGACTGGGCGTTCGCCTGCTCGACCGTAGCACGCGCCGCGTCGGCGTGACCGAGATCGGCATGCGCTTCCTGCACGATGCGCAGCCGGCACTTGCCGCCTTGGCGAGTGCCGTCGAGGGCGTGACCGAGCTGCGTGACCGTCCGGCCGGCCTGCTGCGTCTGAATGTGTCGCGTACCGCGTCCGATATCCTCGTCATGCCGCACCTGCCCGCATTTCTCGAAGCCTATCCGGATATCACGGTTGAGCTGCATTGCGATAACACGCTCGTTGACCTGGTCGCTGGCGGGTTCGACGCGGGCATCCGCCTTGGTGAAAATCTGGCGCAGGATGTCGTGGCCGTGCCGCTGGGTGGACCTCACCGCATTGCGACCGTCGCCGCGCCGCGCTACCTGGCCGGGCGCGCCTTGCCACAAAAGCCTGAAGATTTGCTGACGCACCGCTGCATCAATGTCCGATTGCCCACCGGCATATACCGCTGGGAATTCACGCATCGGGGACGGCAGATCGAGATCGCGGTAGACGGGCCCCTGATCACGAACGATGGTGACGTCTTGCTGCAGGCGGTACGGGCCGGCGCCGGCATTGCCTGCGCGTTTGAAGTGCAGGTGCAGGCCGACATTGCGGCCGGGCGACTGCTTCCCCTTCTCCAGGCCTGGTGGCCGACGTTTCCGGGCTTCTACCTGTATCACTCGAGCCGTCTGCATGTGCCCCGCAAACTCAGGGTATTTTCGGAATTCATGCACGACCGGCTCAATGGCTAGACCGGTCCTTGCCATCGAGCCACTGCCGTTATGCAGCTCAGGCGCGAGATATTTACAGCCTAGCCGTGCTCGCCGCTTTCGGACGAAGGACTAGACTAGCGGTTTGCCTACTGTCACCCATCCATGAACATCGTCTGTATCGCCTGGGGCTCGCTGCTATGGAAGCCGGGTCTCCTCAAGCTGGCCTCCGGCTGGCATCCCGGCGGCCCCGCGCTGCCGCTTGAATTCCTGCGCAATAGCGACGACAGTCCCGAAATGGCGCTGGTGCTGTGCGACAGCGCGCGCCCGATGCCCACTTACTGGGCCTATCTCGCCACCGACGACCTGGACCAGGCCCGCGCCATGCTGCAGCAGCGCGAGAAGATCACGCCTGAAAAACCGGAGTGGATCGGCAGCGTTCCGGCGCGCCAGGGCGCCGCGCCGAACCCGCACATCGAAGCCTGGCTGCGTGAAAAACGCATCGACGCCGCGGTCTGGACCGCGGCGCCGCCCAAGTTCGACGGCCAGAACGGCAAGGTGGCGTCGGCCGACCAGGTCGTCGCCTGGCTCGACAGCTGCAGCGGCGCCCAGCGCGCGGCGGCCGAAGACTATATCCGGCGCACCCCGGCGCATATCGACACCCACTACCGGCGCATCATCCAAGCGCGGCTGGGATGGACACCACTGCGCGAAGCGCACGTTACGCAGGTGCGCTGACACCACGCCTGTTTCCCGATATCGCTGCGGCAACTGCCGGGATATGCCATGATGTGCGCCCTAGCCCATCGGTATGAATCATGTCGCTTTTCCCGCAACTTCCCATCCCGCCTGTTGATAGCGACAACGCCTCCCACGCCCGCTTCCAGGAGCTGTTCGAACAGTCGCCGCTGAGCATCCAGCTACTCGCTGCCGACGGCCGCACGATGCGGGTCAACAAGGCGTGGGAAGCGCTGTGGCATATCCATGAAGGCTCGGACCTGATGGCGTTCGTCCTGAGCGCCGACTACAACGTGCTGCGCGATCCGCAACTGGTTGCAAATGGCATCGCGCCATTGCTGGAAAAGGCATTCCAGGGCGAAGCGGTGCACATTCCGGCCGGGCGTTACGATGTCGCGCTGCTGGCCGGGGCCGGGATTGCGCGCTGGGTGACGGCGCGCGCGACGCCGATCCGTGACAGTGCCGGCACGGTGATCGAAGTCATGCTCATGCATGAAGACATCACCGAGAAGGTCGAAGCCGAGAACGCGTTGCGCCTGCGCGAGGAGCGCTTCCGCTCGCTCGTGATGGCGACCTCGCAGATCGTCTGGAGCAATACGCCCGACGGCCGGGTGGACGAAGACTCGCCGTCCTGGCGCGCCTTTACCGGGCAGACCTATGAGCAGTGGCGCGAATTCGGCTGGCTCGAAGCCGTGCATCCGGATGACCGCGAAGCGAGCAAGGCGCTGTGGCTGGCCTGCGTGGCATCGACATCGATGTTCGAGACGCGCTATCGCCTGCTTCGCGCGGATGGCGAGTACCGCTGGACCGAAGTGCGCGGCGTGCCGCTGCTCGATGCCAACGGCGCGATCCGCGAATGGATCGGCACCAATACCGATATCCATGATGCCGTGCTGGCCGAGGCCGAACTGGCGCAGCGCCTCGAACGCGAACAGCGCAACGCCGCCCTGCTGGCCAAGGTCGCGCATGCCGCGCGCACCTTGCAGACCGTCCTCTGGGATGGCGACATCGCCGAGGTGCTGGTCAATGCGGTGCGCGACATCCTGCAAGTGCACCAGGCGGTGGTGTCGGTGACCGAGGACGACGGCTGGACCCAGGCGATCAATGCGGTGTCGCTGTCCGACAAGTACGCGCCTTACCGCGCCTATGCCGAGCGAACCAATGGCAGCGGGATCTATGCGGAAGTCTGCCGCACCAACCGGCCCATGCGCCTGACCCAGCAACAACTCGAAGCGCACCCGCGCTGGCAGGGCTTTGGCGCCCATGCCCATGCGCATCCGCCGATGCGCGGCTGGCTCGCGGTGCCGCTGATCGACCGCACCGGCAAGAATATCGGCCTGATCCAGGCATCGGACAAGATCGACGGCGACTTCTCGGACGAAGACGAGGCGATCCTAGTGCAGCTGGCGTCGATCGCGGCGAACGGCTTCGAGAATGCGCGGCTGTACCAGTCGTTGCAGGAGCAGGACCGGCGCAAGGATGAATTCCTGGCCATGCTGGCACACGAACTGCGCAATCCGCTGGCGCCGATCTCGGCGGCCTCAGAAATGCTCAAGCTCGGTACCGCCAGCGAAGAGCGGATCCGCCGCGCCAGCGACGTCATCGGCCGCCAGGTGCGCCACCTGACTTCGCTCATCGATGATCTGCTCGACGTATCGCGCGTCACGCGTGGGCTGATCGTGCTCGAGCGCGTGCTGCTCGATCCGATGGCCCTGCTCGCCAGTGCGGTCGAGCAATCCCAGCCCCTGATGACCGCGCGCGGCCATGCCCTGGCGATCGACGGCGATGCCGGCGGCGCCCTGATCCTGGGCGACGCCAACCGGCTGGTGCAGGTGTTTGCCAACCTGCTCAACAATGCGGCCAAGTACACCCCCAATCGCGGACAGATCGGCGTCAGCGTGGCGCGCGACGGCGCTGCGCTCGTGATTCGCGTGCGCGACAACGGCGCCGGCATTGACGCCGCCCTGCTGCCCCAGGTATTCGACCTGTTCACGCAGGCCGAGCGCACCCCGGACCGCGCGCAGGGCGGGCTCGGGATCGGACTGGCGCTGGTCAAGACCATCATTGCCCTGCACGACGGCAGCGTCAGCGCGCACAGCGATGGCGCCGGGATGGGCAGCGTGTTCACCGTTACCTTGCAGACTGCCGACGCCCAGGTTCAAGACCAGGGCTAAGGTCCGGGCGCAGTGCATGCCGCCTGCGCTCCCACTCGTCGCTTCGTTGCGCAGCCTGTCGCAACGTCCGCCGACCATACCGGCGCGCAGCTACAATGCCAGCCTGCCCAACACCCGTGGAGTCCCCATGCGTTTTCGCCCATCCTGGCTCGCGCCGCTTGCCCTCGCCTGCAGCCTGTCGCTGCTGTCCGGTTGCGCGGTATTCGACACCTTCAGCGCAGCGCCCCTGATCGCGCGTCATGTACCGAAGGATTACAGCGGCGTGATCGGCGTGCGCGAGGATGCTGGCACGCGCCTGGTGACGCGCGCCAGCGGCCTGGCCCTGCGCGAGCAGGCGCAGGCCAACAACAAGGACACCCGCTTCATGATCGGTTCGGTCACCAAATGGATCAGCGCCGTGACCGTGCTGCGCCTGGTCGACATGGGCAAGCTCGACCTGGATGCGCCGATTGCGCGCCACCTCCCGCAACTGCCGCCAGCGAACGGCGCAGTGACGCTGCGCCAGCTGCTGTCGAACCGCAGCGCGATTCCGAACGGCCTGCAGGACGCGCTGCGCAAGGACCCGTCAATGCGCAACCTCGAGATCGGCCCGATCGCCGCCGCGCTGCGCTTCGGCGCCGGCCCGCTCAACGCCACCCCGGGCCAGAAATGGGATTATTCGGTCACCAACTGGCTGCTGGTGGCGGCGGTCGTGGAACGCGCCAACAACAAGCCGTTCACCGAAACCGTCGAGGAACTGGTGCTGGCGCCGGCCAAGGTCGCCAACACGGGGTTCGCCGATGTCGATTACGAAGACGCGGTGGGCATGGCGGTTGCCTATGGCACGTCCGGCACGCGCAAGACGCCCCCTGCCCCGCCGATGGTCGCGGCCAGCGGCACCTTGTACAGCACCGCCGCCGACCTGGTGGCAATCGCCGACGCCGTGTATCGCACGCAGTTGCTGTCGGAGCGGGCGCGCAAGGAACTCATGACGATTCACGTGGCGTCAGAAGACTATGCGCTGGGTGGCCGGGTCAGGACCATCAACGCCAAGAGCGGCGCCCGCACGCTGGCATGGGAATCGGGCGCCAGTGGCGGCTACAAGACCTTGCTGACCTACGATCCGCGCGATGGGCGGGCTGTGGTTTTGCTGAACAATACCGACATGCAGCAGTCGGAGCAGGCGAAGATCGCGGTGGCCTTGTTTGATGCCATGTAGGGTCTTTGCCATTCACGTGAACGACAGCCGACGCCAGTATTATCCTTGGTGGTCGAGGTTCTTGGTCTTCATGGGCGAAAGCCGCGTCGTTATCATCGGCGCCATATCCCAGACAGCTACAACATAGCTGGAAAGGTTGAGAATGCCGTGCACTGAATGGCCGGGTTCGGCCAGAAGCGGTCTTTCAAAACGTAGAACTGAGCGTTTACAAAATGGAAGAAATTAGGAAACTGGTTGTCGCTGTTTGTTACACACTCGCGTCCTCGATATTTTGGGGATGTGTCGCAGCGGCTGCCATCCGATATGCCTTCGGCATCGATCCTGGTACTGCTATGGTTGTAGTTGCCTTACCTGTCGCAGTAGCGTTATCGGTGTTCATTTTCCCGAAGCTTCGCAGAATCATTGCGACGCAATAGGCGAGTCCAG
>Ga0265797_10001627_pt1 | contig 39351 bp, 31 predicted proteins | sample P2T30metagenome_FD_192433 | JGI IMG/M metagenome (GOLD analysis project Ga0265797, IMG submission 192433) | Plant litter microbial communities from East Loma Ridge, Irvine, California - P2 T30 | ecosystem: Environmental > Terrestrial > Plant litter > Unclassified | place: USA: California...
CATTTGTTTGCCATAAATTCAATGGTATCCTTCCCCGATGACCGTTGACCCAGAACCGACTTCCAGGCCCACCCGCGCGGCCTTCGCCGATGGCCCGCGCCTGCTGGCCGACATCGGTGCCACCCATGCCCGCTTCGGTCTCGAGACCGCGCCCGGCGTGCTGGCCCGGGTGGCGGTGCTGCGCTGCGACGACTACGGCGGCATCGTGCCGCTGCTGCATGCCTATCTCGGTCAGCAAGCCACGCCGCGCATCCATCATGCGGCGTTCGCGCTGGCCAATCCGATCAGCGGCGACCTGATTCGCATGACCAACCGCGACTGGCAGTTCTCGACCGACGAAGTGCGCCGCGCGCTCGGCCTGTCGACGCTGTTGATCGTGAACGACTTCACCGCGCTGGCGATGGCGCTGCCGGGCTTCCAGCCGGCCGATCTGCTGCAGGTCGGCGGCGGGGCCCCGCAGACCCATGCGGTGGCTGGCGTGCTGGGGCCGGGCACGGGCCTGGGCGTGTCGGGTGTGATCCCGACCATCGACGGCTTCGTCACGCTCGGCAGCGAGGGCGGCCACGTCAACTTCGCGCCGAGCGACGAGCGCGAATTCGCGATCCTGCAGTTCGCCTGGCGCGAGTGGCAGCACGTGTCCAACGAGCGCCTGATCTCGGGCCCGGGCATCGAACTGATGTATCGCGCACTGGCGCAACGGAACGGCATCGACGCCGCACCGCGCAGCACCGCCGACATCATGCGCGGCGCGCTCGACCAAGCAGACCCGTTGTCCATCGAAGTACTGGAGACCTTCGCCGGCATGCTGGGCAGCGCTGCGGCCAACCTGGCGGTGACGCTGGGCGCCTTTGGCGGCATCTTCATCGGCGGCGGCATCGTGCCGCGCATGGGCGAGTGGTTCGCCGGGTCGCCGTTCCGGGCCCGCTTCGAAGCCAAGGGCCGTTTCAAGGACTATATCGCGCAGATCCCGACCTACGTGATCATGACCCCCAATCCCGCGCTGTATGGCGTATCCCGGATATTGTCGGAACACCTGCGCGGGCGCAGCGGCGCCAATTCGCTGATGGACCGGGTGCAGCAGCTGCGCCACGAACTGTCGCCGGCCGAGCAGCGCGTGGCGGCGCTGGTGGTGGAGCATCCGCGCAAGATACTGCTCGATCCGATCGCCGAGATCGCGCGCCTGGCCGACGTCAGCCAGCCCACCGTGATCCGCTTCTGCCGCTCGCTCGGTTTCCAGGGGCTGGCCGAATTCAAGCGCAAGTTCGCCGGCAGCCTGACCGGCACGATCCCCGTGCGGCATAGCCAGGTGCGGGTCAACGACAGCACCCATGACCTGTCGGCCAAGGTGATCGACAACACCGTGTCGGCCATCCTGAAGTTTCGCGACGGCCTCGACGTGCATGCGATCGACCGCGCCATCGACCTGCTGCGGCATGCACGCCGGGTCGAGTTCTACGCGATGGGTAATTCGCGCGCGGTGGCGCTCGATGGCCAGCACAAGTTCTTTCGCTTTCGCATCCCGGCCGCGCTGTATGGCGATGCGCACCTGCTGAACCTGGCCGCCGGCCTGCTGGCGCCGGGCGACGTGGTGATCGCGATTTCCACCGCCGGCCGCCTGCCCGAATTGCTCGAGGCGGTCGACACCGCGCGCGCGCAGGGAGCACAGGTCATTGCCATCACCGCCAGCAAGTCGCCGCTGGCGAAGAAGGCCAGCGTGTGCCTGGCGGTCGACCACAGCGAGGACAGCACCAGCTTCCTGTCGATGATCTCGCGCATCCTCCAGCTGCTGCTGATCGACATCATGTCGGTCGGGATCTCGCTGGGCGCGCAAGGGGAGGGCGCCCAGGGCAGCCAGGACGACATCGAGCAGCGCAGGCTGATGATTTCGCACCTGGATATCTGATGCTGTCATTCTGATGTCATGCGTGCGCGCGAGAATCGCATCCATGCCCGACTCCAGGAGGCGCTGTGCCCTGTTCGACAATACCGGTCCGTCTCATCGGCTTTGCCCTGGCCGCGCTGTGCATGGCCGGCTGCAGCGGTCCGAACCATGACCTGAAGAACCCGGGGCCCGGCTGGCCGCCGACGCCGACCGTCACCGCCCACCGCGGCGCCTCGGCCCTGCGTCCCGAACACACGCTCGAGGCTTACCGCAAGGCGATCGAGGACGGCGCCGACAGCGTCGAACCCGACCTGGTCGCGACCCGCGACGGCGTGCTGGTGGCGCGTCACGAGAACGAGATCTCGGGCACCACGAATGTCGCCGGCCTGGCGCAGTTTGCCGGCCGCAAGACGAGCAAGACCATCGACGGTGTGCGCGTGAGCGGCTGGTTCACCGAAGACTTCACGCTGGCCGAACTCAAGTCAATCCGTGCACGCGAAAGGATTCCGGCCAACCGCCCGGGCAACGCCGCCTACGACGACCGCTTCGCGGTGCCGACGCTACAGGAGATCGTCGACCTGGTGGTGGGTGAAAGCGCCGCGCGCGGACGCACGATCGGCCTGGTGCCCGAATTGAAGCATCCAACCTATTTCAGGTCGATCGGGCTGGCGCTGGAGCGGCGCGTGGTCGATGTGCTGGAAGCGAACGGCTACCGCGGGCGCGATGCGGCGGTGCTGATCCAGTCATTCGAAGCGGGCAGCCTGCGGCAGCTGCGCGGGATGACCGGGATCCGCCTGGTGCAGCTGGTTGGCGCGCCCGGGGAAGCGCCGTACGACGCCGTCGCCGCCCGCAGCGGCCTGACGTATGCCGACATGATCACGCCGGCCGGCCTGAAGGATGTCGCCAGCTACGCCGATGTGGTGGCGCCATACAAGACCATCGTGATCCCGCGCGACGCCGAGGGTGAACTGGCGGCGCCGACCGCCTTCGTGCGCGCCGCGCATGCTGCCGGCTTGAAGGTGCATGCCTGGACCATGCGGCCCGAAAACCCGTTCCTGCCGACGGGCATGCGGGCGGCGCCGGTCGATTCGCCAAGCCGGCGCGGTGACACCGTGTCGGAGATCCGTGCATATCTGGAGGCCGGTGTCGACGGGATATTTACCGACGATCCGGCGGCCGGACGCGCTGCCGTCGACGGCCGGGAATGACAAGTTGGCAGATTGTATTTCCATGTGGAAATCATTCGCGGAAAGCGTGAACGCCACGCGACGTTTCCAATAGAAACAGTAGTTTCCATGCGGAACCGCATGCTACCATTTCGTCGTGGCTGCCCTCATCCCGGCGCCTTTTCCACGACGTCCGGCCACGAATCGCCGCCCTCGCATCCGGTACTTCGAAGAGGTTCCATCATCGACACGCACGCACCAACCGAATTGGCCCGCCTTGCAGCGCTGGCCGATCTTGACATTCTCGACACGCCTGCCGAGACCCGCTTCGACCGCTTCACGCGGCTGGCCGCCATGACCTTTGGCGTGCCGATCGCGCTGGTGTCGCTGGTCGATGCCGATCGCCAGTGGTTCAAGTCGCGCAGCGGCCTGGCGGCGACCGAGACGCCGCGCTCGATCTCGTTCTGCACCCGCGCGGTGGAAGCGCGCGAGATGCTGGTGGTGGAAGACGCCGCCCTCGACGCGCGCTTCGCCAGCAATCCGCTGGTGACCGGTGCGCCGCACATCCGCTTCTATGCCGGCCAGCCGGTCTACAGCGACGGCCAGGCGATCGGTACGCTGTGCATCATCGACCGCGCGCCGCGCAGCTTCAGTCTTGAACAGCGCCAGGTGCTCAAGGACCTGGCCGGGCTGGTGGAAGTCGAACTCAATCACACCAGGGCGGTCGCCGCCCGCATGCTCGCCGAGCAGGCGCTCAAGTCGCTCAACACCGAACTCGAAGGCCGCATCGCCACCCGCACCGCCGAACTGGAAGAGAAGGTGGCGCAGCTGTCGCGCGAAGTGGCCCAGCGCGAAGTGGCCGAGACCCTGCTGCGCCAGAGCGAAACCTGGAACCGCACCATCGTCGCGTCGTCGTACAGCGGCTTTATCTGTGCCGACAGTGATGGCCGCGTGGCGGCATGGAATCCATCGGCCGAGCGCATCTTCGGCTGGAGCCGCGAGCATGCGGTCGGCCGGCTGCTGTCGGACCTGATCGTGCCGGCGCCGCAGCGCGCCGAGCACGAAGCCGGCATGCGCCGCCTGCTCGACACCGGCACCGGTCCGTACATGAGCCAGAACGTCGAGATGCTGGCGCAGACGCGCAGCGGGCGCCAGATCACGATCCAGATGACGCTCGCCGCCCACGACTTCAATGGCGCGCGCTATGTCGGCGCTTTCGTCAACGACGTCTCGGAACGGATCCGCGCCCAGCAGCAGCTGGAAGAGAAGCAGGAGCTGCTCGACGCCGTGCTCGAATCGATCGACGTGGGGGTGGTCGCGTGCGACGCGGTCGGCAACCTGACCCTGTTCAACCGCAGCGCGCGCACCTTTCATGGACGCGACCTGAAGGCGCTCGCATCGAGCGAGTGGCCACAATACTATTCGCTGTACCACGCCGATGGCCACACGCCGATGGCGATGGAAGAGGTGCCGCTGGTGCGCGCGCTCAAGGGCGAAGTGGTGCGCACCGGGTCGATGGTGATCGCACCAAGCGACGGCCCGGCCTACACCCTGATGGCTAGCGGCCGCCCGCTGCGCAGCGCCTCGGGCAAGACGCTCGGCGCGGTGGTGGCGATGAAGGACATCACCGAACTGAACGCGTCGAAGATGCGGCTGGCCGAAGGCGAGGAACGCCTGCGCACCATCACCGACAACCTGCCGGTGCTGATCGCCCACCTCGACCACGAGCACCGCTACGTGTTCGCCAACGCGGTGCACCAGTCGTGGCTGGGCAAACCATCGGCGCAGATCGTCGGCCAGACGATGGAAGAAGCCTTCGGCGCCGAGTACTGGGCGCAGCAGCAGGACGCGCTCAGGGAAGCGTGGGAGGGCAAGGCCTCGCAATGCGAGCACGATATCGTGCGCAAGAAGCACATCCGCATCGTGCATTCGACCTACCTGCCGCATTTGCGCGACGGGCAGGTGGTGGGTGTCTACATCCTGACTACCGACGCCACCGCGGCGCGCATGCACGAGCGTAACCTGCACGCGCTGGCGCATACCGACGCGCTGACCGGGATCCCGAACCGGCGCCAGTTCGAGCTGGCGCTGCACGCCGCGGTGGAACGCGCGCCGCAGCGTGAGCGCGCCTTCGCGCTGTTCTATCTCGACATCGACCACTTCAAGCAGATCAACGACACCCACGGCCACGCAGTGGGCGACATGGTGCTGGTGGAGTTCGCACGGCGCGTGCGCAACGTGGTGCGCAGTTCCGACCTGGTGGCGCGCCTGGCCGGCGACGAGTTCACCGTGCTGCTCGACGAAGTCGGCTCGCCGCGCGACGCCGAGTTCGTGGCCAAGAAGATCATGCAGGCGATGGAGGCCCCATTCGTGATCGGCGCCCAGGCACTGGCGGTGGGCGTCACCATCGGCATCGCCCTGGCCGACGCCCCCGGCGCCACCGCGCTGTCGATGAGCGAACTGGCCGACGGCGCCCTCTACGACGCCAAACGCGCCGGCCGCAACGCCTTCTCCCTCGCCCGCCTCGCCGACACCCTGACCCCCACCCCATAATGAGGGTCAGAGTCGAATTATTGGCCAATTTACTTTCAGCATCGGCCAAAATAGTTCCACGTTGACCGAGTTTCATCCAAGCTATTGAAAATTAATTAGGGTCAGAGTCGAATTACAGGAAACTTTTGAAAGTTGCCAAACAATTCGACTCTGACCCTCATTATTTTTGGCATGGAATGGGCTTTATTATTTACGTACAAAAATTGATTTCGCTGAGAAGCTGGATGAGCCTGTCTTTTCAGGCGATCTCGAGCGGAAAAGCGGCCAGAAAATAATGAGGGTCAGAGTCGAATTAACGAGCAACTATAAAAATTGCCAAATAATTCGACTCTGACCCTCATTAATTTTTGGCCGAGCTCGCCAGTGAACAATGGAGGGTCAGAGTCGATTTAATGGGAAATTCTGAAAGTTTCCCATTAATTCGACTCTGACCCTCATTGTTATTCGGTGGTGAAGACGACGGCGGTGCGGGCGGGGATCGTGAAGGTGCCGGTGGTGCTGTCGAAGCGGGCTTCGGTGGCGCGTTTGTCGGCGGCGTTTGGCGCCGTGTGCACGGGGTGCAGGCGCAGGCGCTTGCCGATCAGGGCATCGTCCTTGACCGACTGCGCCTGCTTGTCGACGTTGATCAGGTAGCTCATGCCGGCGAAGCGGGCGCCGGGGTAGTCCTTGCCGTCCAGCCAGGCGGCCAGCACCGTCGGGACCTGGTCCGGGCCGGTGTTGAAGAAGCGCAGGCGGGTGCTGATGTCGTCGGCGGTGCGCAGGCGCAGCAGCGTCGAGCTGGCGCGGATCGCCAGCAGGTCGCGGAAGGCGTCGCGGGCGAAGGCGATGTCGGCGGGGGCCGGCTTCAGCGCGGCGTTGGCCAGCAGAGGCGCGAACAGTGGCCAGTCCTTCGCATTGTCGGCCGCCGGCGGCAGGCCGGTGCCGAAGAAGTTGTCCTGGTAGGTCCAGTCGAGACGGTTGAACCAGTCGCCCGAATTGAAGCTGTTGCGGTCGAGTGACTTCGAGCGCAGCGTGTCGATGCCGGCGTGGTAATAGGCCACGCCCTGGCTGAAGGCATTGATCGCCATGCCCAGCACCTGCACCCGCGCGCGGTCCGCCGTGCTGGTCGCCACCGGCAGCTTCAGGGCGTTGATGTCGTACAGCGTCTGGTTGTCGTGGTTCTCGACGTAGTTGACCGCCTCGGACGGCTGGCTGGCGTAGCCGGCCGGCTGGTTGCCGCCGTAGACGATCTGCTGCAGCTGCTGCACCTTGCCGTCGAAGGTCTGCATCCGGTAGCTGCGCACCGAGCCGGCCAGGCCGACGCGGATCAGGTCCGCCGCGCGCAGCAGCGCATCGGGCGCCTGCCCGCCGCCGAGCGCATTGGCGTCGTACACCAGCCCATTGATGTAGCCCTGCTGGCGGATCACGCTCGCGCCCGAGTCGCCGGGCGAACCGCCGCGCACGGCATCGCGCGCGCGGTCGCTGAAGGTGCCGATGCCGGTGCCGTTCAGCGACAGCTGCGAGGCCTGCACGAAGCGCGCGCCATCGGCCACCTCGCCAAAATTCCAGCCTTCGCCGATCAGCTGGACGTTGCGCCCGGCGGCCTCGTTGACCGCATCCTGCAGGCGCACCATCACGTCGCGCGGCTGGTGGCCCATCAGGTCGAAGCGGTAGGAATCGATCTTGTAATGGCGCGTCCACAGCCTCGAGGAATCGATCATCAGCTTGGCCATCATGGTGTTCTCGGTGGCGGTGTTGAAGCAGCAGGTCGAGGTCTCGATGGCGCCCTTCGCGTCGAGCCGGTGGTAATAGCCCGGCACCACGCGGTCGAGGATCGATTTTTCTTCCTGGCCGGCGATGAAGGTGTGGTTGTAGACCACGTCCGTGCCGACCCGCAGGCCGGCCTTGTGCAGATTCATCACCATCTCGCGGAACTCGATGATGCGGCGTGCGCCGTCCTGCGGGTCGCTGGCGTAGCTGCCCTCGACCGCATTGAAGTGCTGCGGATCGTAGCCCCAGTTGAAACAGTCGGTATGCGCGGTCTTGCCGATCAGGGCCTGCTGGCTGTCGCTGGCGGGCGCGCCGACGGGCGCTGGCTGGGCGCAGCCGATCTCGGGGATGCTGCCGATGTCGTACACCGGCAGCAGGTGGACGTCGGTCAGGCCGGCCCTGGCCAGTGCGCGCAGGTGCCGCATCCCGTTCGAGTCGTGCTCGCCGAACGCGGCGTACTTGCCGCGCTTGGCCGGCGGCACCGTCGCATCGATCAGCGAGAAGTCGCGCACGTGCAGTTCATAGATGGCCATGTCGGTCTGCGCCTGCACCGTCGGCGGCGGCCGGGTGGTGTCCCAGCCGGCCGGCTTCAATCGGGGTGCATCGAGATCGGCGACATAGCTGCGCTTCGAGTCCGCATTCAGGCTGACCGAATACGGATCGGTCACCAGGTTGCGCACCAGCCCGGCGCCGTTCACCACCACGTCGACCACGTAGCGGTAATAGGTGCCGGACAGGTCGCGCGGCAGGCTGGCCGACCAGGCGCCGGTGCGCGCGTCGAGCTGCAGCGCATGCACGCCGCTGGCCTTCCCAAGCGCGTCGGCATACGTGCACACGCCCACCTGGCGCGCGGTCGGCGCCCACAGTTTGAACGTCGTCTGGTCGGCTGTCGGCGTGGCCCCCAAATCAGGGATGCTGTCGGCCGCGGCGTACAGGTCGTCCAGCGCGCCGGCCGCCTGCACGCGGGTCGCGTCCAGCACCGTGCCGTCGGATCGCTCGCGCACCAGCACCAGCTGTTCGCGGTGCAGGGCTGGCAGGCGCGCCAGGTCGGCGGTGCGCAGCGCCAGCGTGGGGCCGTCGGCAACCCACTTGAAGCGCAGCGCTGCCGCTTGCGGCGTCGGCGAGGTCGCCACGTCCAGCTTCAGGCTGCCGGCGGCGCCGGCCACCTTGTGGCCCGGCGTGGCGACGATGGCGCCGGTCGGCGCATGGTACAGGCGGTAGCGGCCTTCGGCGGTAGCGCCCGGCCAGCGCACCAGACGCCGGTCGAGCCAGACGGCGCGCGCGTCGAGCGTGGCGTGCGACGCGTCGAGTACCTGCTGGAAGCCGGGATCGTCGCAGGCGGCGAGGGGAATGGCGGCGTGGGCGGTCGAGGACAGCAAGGCCGCGACCAGGGCGATGTGAAGTTTGTTCATGTAGGGTGGGCGGCTTTGCCGCCCACGCGTTCGAGCGGCCGGAAAATACCGCCATATCAGGCAGTGTTGAGGGAAGTCGGAAGCGTGGCGTCATGCATGCCGGTGGCACGGATGACAAACGGTTTACAGAATGGTCTGCAAGCGGTCTGCAAGCGTTCTGCAAGCGGTTTGCCAGGCCGCTCACCCACGTCCATCCTGGTCCCGCGCGAGAGACCAGGCTAGGGATCGCGCTTACGCGTTGCCGCGATAATGGTCGACCATGCGATAGCGCGTCGCATACCAGCCGAACGCCAGCGCCGACAGCAGGGCGAAGGCGGCGAAGAAGTACATCTGGAACGCCATCACCCCGACGCCCGAACCCGCGATATACGCTTCCACCGAGGCGTTCTTGACGCTCGCGTTGACGATCAGGACCCACAGGTTGCCGACCGTGACAGCCAGGTACCACAGCGCCATGATCACACCCTTCATCGAGGCAGGCGCCTGGCTGTAGGCGAATTCGAGGCCGGTCGCCGAAACCAGCACTTCACCCAGCGTCAACAGCGCATACGGCGCGATCTGCCAGGCGATCGACACGGCGTCGCCCTGGTCCAGCGCCACCTGCAGGTTGCCGACCACGATCCAGGCCGCAGCCGACAGCACGATACCGGCCGTCATGCGGCGCAGCGGCGACGGTTCGATGCCGAGTTTGCGCAGCAGCGGGAACAGCGCCAGGTTATTGAACGGGATCAGCAGCATCACCAGCAGCGGATTGAGCGCCTGCATCTGGGCGGGGATCACCTCGAAGTTCCAGCCGAACAGGCTCACTTGCGTGGCCATGGCGTTGGCCTGCACGATCCAGGTCGAGGCCTTCTGGTCGAACAGAGACCAGAATGGCGTCACCAGCGCGAACACGATCAGGATGCGCAGCACCGCGCGCACGCCGTCGACCGCTTCGTCGGGATGGAGGCCGCGGGCGCGGTCCAGCTGCATCGAGGCGCCGATACCGCCGAACGCCATCAGCAGCACCAGCGCGGTGCAGGCGCCGATCACGAAGCCCCACTGCACCGACATCGCCAGCGATACCACGGCCGCGAAGGCGCCGACGAGCGCCAGGTTCAGGCCCGGACGGCCTTGCCCCGGCGCATGCGCCAGCAGGGCGCTTTTCGCCACGCGCATGAACGAATGGGGATTCGGTGGCGCCGGCGGCACGTGCACATACTTCTTCTTGCCGCTCCAGAACACCATGGTGGCGATGAACATCAGGATACCCGGCACGCCGAAGGCCCAGGCCGGGCCGTAGTCGCGCAGCAGCAGCGGCATCAGGAGCGAGGCGAAGAACGAGCCGAAATTGATGATCCAGTAGAAGGCGTCGAACACGATCTTCGCCTTGTCCTTGTTGGTCTGGTCGAACTGGTCGCCCACGAACGAGGCCACCAGCGGCTTGATGCCGCCCGAGCCGAGCGCGATCAGGAACAGGCCGAAATAGAAGCCATTGACGTTGTCCTCGAAGATGGCCAGGCAGGCGTGGCCCGCGCAGTACACCAGCGAGAGCCAGAACACCGTGTTGTACTTGCCGAAGTAGCGGTCGGCCAGCCAGCCGCCCAGCAGCGGGAAGAAGTACACGCCGATCACGAAGGTGTGGAACACGTGCTTGGCTTCGCCGGTGCGCATGTCCTCGGGCAGGAACATCAGGAGCGTCGTGATCAGGAACGGGGTCAGGATGTTGCGCATCCCATAGAAGCTGAAACGCTCGCACCCTTCGTTGGCGATGATGTACGGGATCTGCCGCGGCATCCGGCCGTTGCCGGTCTTTGCTGGAGAGGTCATGGCTTCCTCAAGAATCAAAACAACCGCGATGCTATGCCGAGGCCGTACAATTTTGCAATAAAAATATCGCCGTGAAACAAAGCTGATACATGGCGACGTAGTTTAGCTACCTCGCCCATCGCTATGGAAACGATTTCGGTTTCCCAAGTCGTTGTATGCAAAGGAAAAACAAGAATTTATTGTCCAGCATGACCAATTGTCAGCTTGTACCGCATCATGTATATTGCCTAAAATTCCAAACCCTGATACGAGCCATGACCCAGACCCCGACGACCGTCAACCCGCACTGGTGGCGCGAAGCCATCATCTACCAGGTCTACCCGCGCAGCTATCTCGACACGAACGGCGACGGCATCGGCGACCTGGCCGGCATCACCGAAAAACTCGACTACATCGCGCGCCTGGGCGTGGACATCGTCTGGCTGTCGCCGTTCTTCACCTCGCCCATGCGCGACTTCGGCTACGACATCGCCGACTACTGCGACGTCGACCCGATGTTCGGCACGCTGGCCGACTTCGACCGCCTGGTGGCCAAGGCCCACAGCCTGGGCCTGAAGATCATGATCGACCAGGTCATGTCGCACACCGCCGACGCCCACCCGTGGTTCGCCGAGAGCCGCGCCAGCCGCGACAATCCGAAGTCGGACTGGTACGTGTGGGCCGATCCGCTGGCGGACGGCAACCCGCCCAACAACTGGATGTCGGTGTTCGGCGGCTCGGCGTGGCAGTGGGATACGCGCCGCAAGCAGTACTACATGCACAACTTCCTGGTCAGCCAGCCGCAGCTCAACTTCCACAACCCGGCCGTGCAGCAGGCGCACCTGGATGCGCAGCGCTTCTGGCTCGAACGTGGCGTGGACGGCGTGCGCATGGACGCCTGCGTATTCCACTTCCACGACCGCCAGCTGCGCAGCAATCCGCCGGCGCTGGTGCGCGACACGTCGACCGTCACCGACGTCAACCCGTATGGCATGCAGGCGCACATCTACGACAAGACCCAGCCCGAGAACATCGCGTTCCTGGAAAAGGTGCGCGCGCAGCTGGACGAATTCGGCGCTGTCTCGATCGGCGAGATCAGTTCGGACGATGCGCTGGCCCAGATGGCCGAGTACATGGCAGGCGGGAACAAGCTGCACATGGCCTACAGCTTCAACCTCCTGACGCCCGAATTCACGGCGCGCCACATCCGCAAGCAGGTCGAGGATTTCGAGACCCGGGTGCGCGAAGGCTGGGCCTCCTGGTCGGTGGGCAACCACGACGCGATCCGCGTGGCCACGCGCTGGGGCGGCGCCAATCCGCCGGCGGTGTTTACCAGGCTGGTGCTGGCGATGCAGTTCTCACTCAAGGGCGTGCCGTGCCTGTACCAGGGCGACGAACTGGGATTGCCCGAATCCGATGTGCCGTTCGAGTTGCTGCAGGACCCGTACGGCATCACCTTCTGGCCTGAATTCAAGGGCCGCGACGGCTGCCGCACGCCGATGCCGTGGCAGTCGGATGCGCCGCACGCGGGCTTCACCACCGGCCAGCCATGGCTGCCGGTGGACGCCGCGCACATCGGCCTGGCGGTCGAGCGCCAGGAGCGCGACCCGGCCTCGATGCTGAACTTCCAGCGCCGCCTGACCGCATGGCGCAAGACCATGCCGCAACTGACGCGCGGCGAGATCGCCTTCTTCGACGCGCCCGAGCCGGTGCTGGCGCTGCGGCGCGACCTGGCCGGCCACGCCGGCGTGCTGGCCGCCTTCAACCTGTCGAACGAGGCGGTCAGCTTCGACTGGCCCGTGGCCGAGGGCGCGGCGCAGATCGCGGTCGACGGCCTCGAGGGCGCAGCAGCCGGCCGGCGCGTGACCTTGCCGCCCTACGGCGCCTGGTTCGGCAGCGTGGCGGAGCAAGCCTGATGGCGACCCAGCCGGCGCCGGACAAGTTTGCGCGCACCGCGTTCGCCGATGGCCCGCGCCTGCTGGCCGATATCGGCGCCACCCACGCGCGCTTCGCGCTGCAGACCGCGCCGGGTGTATTCCGCGAAGTGGCGGTGCTGCGCTGCGACGACTTCGCGGGCATCGTGCCGCTGCTGCGCCACTACCTGGCCGACCACGCCGACGTGAAGCTTCATCACGGCGCGTTCGCGGTCGCCAATCCGATCAATGGCGACTATGTGCGCATGACCAACCGCGCCTGGGAGTTCTCGACCGACGCCGTGCGCCGCGAGCTGGGCCTGGCCACGCTGTTGATCGTCAACGACTTCACCGCACTGGCCACGGCGCTGCCGGGCTTCGCCAGCGAAGACCTGATGCAGGTCGGTCCCGGCGCGCCGGTGGCGGGCGCCGTGATCGGTGTGCTGGGGCCGGGCACCGGCCTCGGTGTCTCGGGTGGCATCCCCACCGCGGACGGCTTCGTCACGCTGGGCAGCGAGGGCGGCCACGTCAACTTCGCGCCGGCCGACGAGCGCGAATTCGCCATCCTGCAGTACGCCTGGCGCGAATGGCCGCACGTGTCGAACGAGCGCCTGATCTCGGGGCCGGGCATGGAAGTGATCTACCGCGCGCTGGCGCACAGGAATGGCGTGGAGGTCGCGCCACGCACCGCTGCGCAGATCGTGGCCGGCGCGCTCGAGGCCGACGATCCGCTGTGCCTCGAGACGCTGGAATGCTTCTGCGGCATGCTGGGCGGCGCCGCCGCCAACCTGGCCGTGACGCTCGGCGCCTTTGGCGGCGTGTACATCGGCGGCGGCATCGTGCCGCGCCTGGGGGAGTGGTTCGCGCGCTCGCCGTTTCGCACCCGTTTCGAAGCCAAGGGCCGTTTCAAGGAATACCTGGCGCAGATCCCGACCTATGTGATCGTCACGCCGCATCCGGCCTTCCACGGCGTGGCCACCATCCTGGCCGAGCACCTGCGCGGGCGCAGCGGCGCCAACACGCTGATGGACCGCATCGGGCAGCTGCGACATGAGCTGACCCCGGCCGAGGCGCGCGTGGCCAGCCTGGTGCTGGAGCAGCCGCGTCTCGTGCTCAACGAACCGATCGCCGAGATCGCGCGCCTGGCCGACGTCAGCCAGCCGACCGTGATCCGCTTCTGCCGCTCATTGGGCTTCCAGGGACTGGCCGACTTCAAGCTCAAGTTCGCCGGCAGCCTGACCGGCGCCATCCCGGTGCGCCACAGCCAGGTGCGCATGAGCGACAGTACCCACGACCTGTCGGCCAAGGTGATCGACAACACGGTGTCGGCGATCCTGCGCTTTCGCGACCAGCTCGACGTGCGTGCACTCGACCGCGCGATCGAACTGGTGAGCCGCGCCAAGCGGGTCGAATTCTACGCGATGGGCAATTCGCGCGCGGTGGCGCTGGATGGCCAGCACAAGTTCTTCCGTTTCCGCATTCCGACCGCGCTGTATGGCGACGCCCATCTGTTCACGCTGGCCGCCGGCCTGCTCGGGCCGGGCGACGTGGTGATCGCGGTGTCGAATTCGGGCGGCTTGCCCGAGTTGCTGCAGGCAGTGGACATCGCGCGCGCGGCCGGCGCCGACGTCATCGCGATCAGCAATAGCCAGTCGCCGCTGGCGCGCAAGGCCAGTGTCTGCCTGGCGGTCGACCATGCCGAGGACAACACCAGCTTCCTGTCGATGATCTCGCGCATCCTGCAGCTGCTGCTGATCGATATCGTGGCGGTGGGGATATCGGTGGATGGCCAGCATGGCCACGAGCCCGGATCGGCTGCGGGACGGTTGTTGATCTCGCACCTGGACAGCTGACGTCCGGCGCGTGGCGCCGATGCCGGCGCTGCGTCAGTTGGCGCTTTTCAGGTCGACGCGCTCGATCGTGCGGCGCCATTCCTGCAGGCTGAGGATGTTGTCGCTATCGAGGTCGTCGACCAGGATCTCGCCGCCATCCTGGGACACCAGAAAACTTTCGCGGCGGCGTACGTCCTGCTCGCGGTTCTCGACAAAACTCAGCTGGTAATACTTCTTGCCGTTGATCTCGCGCGGCGCCGGATCGTCCTCGATCACGGCGCCGTGCGCCTTGCCGTCCGAGCGTTTCTCGATCTGGCGCGACCAGGCCTGCAGCTCGGGCAGGGCCAGCAGCGACGCCATCGCCTGGTCCTTGCTGTGGCCTGGCTGCGGCGCCGCGGGCGTGCCCGGTGCATTGGGCGCCGGCTGCGGCGGCGCCTCGCGCTCGGCGCGCTTGCAGCCGGCGAACGCGCAGCAGACGGCGAGCGTGACGAGGGTCAGGCGCAGGGCGGACGATGAAGCGGCGCGTGGGTGCATGGCAGGTCCCGAAAAGTGACATGGCATGGTAAACCATGCGTGTATGACCAGCAACAAGGGCGCTGCCGGTGCGCGTGAAGCGTATGCACGAATGCAAATTGCACAATTGATTCAGATAAAGCCGCTGATATATTTTCCACATGGAAAGTTATTCATGTTTTACGCCACGGAATCCTGCCTTTCCCCCTGGAAGTTCAATTTATGTATGTAAAGAATGTTATTCTGTAGGACCACTCCTACCTAATTTCCTCTGTGCATCGTATGGACCGCCACACCGCTTACGCCCGCCGCCTGGAACAAGCTTCGAAACGGCAAAAAATGCTCGCGGCGCTGGCCGTGATGGGAGTCGCGGTTGGCGTGGCCGGCACGATGATGCCGGACCTCGGCAATCTGCGTGCGGACCTGCCGGTCCAGGATGCACCGGCGATGGCGCCTGGTTCCTACTTCCGCCCGGCCGGCGCAGCGCATGCGGTGAACGCAGCGCCGCCGGTGGCGCGCGAGATTGCCATGCGCAAGGTCTATCCGTATTCGATCGTTCCGGGCGGCGTGCGCGATGCCGCCGAGCTGGCGCGCGTGATCCGGACCGACTTCGTGGTGGCGACGCATTACGCCGGTTTCGACGTGGCCAATGCGCGCGCGGTGACGGTCACGAAGGCGCGCGCCGTCTATGTGTCGTACCGCAAGGGCGACCAGGTCTACTGGACCAAAAAGAAGCTGATGCTGGCCGAGGGCGAAACCCTGCTCACCGACGGCACGAACGAGATGCGTGCGCGCTGCGCCAACCGGATCTCGGACGTGCCGCAGTTTCCGGTGGAGTCGCACGGCCCGACCGAAGCGGAACTCGACACCGTGCTGGCCGACGCCACCGAAGGCGGCAGCCTGATGGCGGTTGCCGCCGGCATGGGTGACTTCGATGACGGCGAGGGCAGTGGGCAGCGCTTCCAGGCCGCCAGCTTCCCGTATGCCGCCGGCCTGGACCTGCCGCGCGACACCAGCGCGCCCGAGCGCCGGCTGGCGCAGGCGACGGCCGCACCGGGACTGGCCAGTTCGCCCACCAGCTATGGCGGCCGGCTCGGTGGCGCCACGGCGGGCGACAGCGCCGGCACGGGTAATACGGGAACGGGAAACACCGGAACGGGAAGCACGGGCACCGGCGACACTGCGACCGGCAACAGTGGTGCGGGCGATACCGGCAGCGATACCGGCAGCGGAACGGGTGGCACCGGCACGGGCAGCCCTGGCGCCGGCAACACCACGCCAGGCACTGGCAGCACGAATCCAGGTACCGGTAATCCAGGCACTGGCAATCCCGGCGCCGGCACGGCCAATCCAGGCAATCCTGGCGGCGGTACTGGCAACGATGGCGGCGCCGGCACCCCGCCCGCTGCGCCATCGACGCCATCGACCCCGGCGCCCGACGCCGGTCCGCAAGTCCCGGACGGGCCGCCAACCCCGCCGCTCACGCCAGGCCAGCCGACCGCGCCGGGCGACGTGATCGTCGACCCGGCACAGCCGGCCGAAGTGCCCGAACCGGGCACCCTGTGGCTGGGCGCCGCGGCGCTGGCGGCGCTCGCATGGCTGCGCCGCAAGGGTCCGCGCAGCGCGCGTTGAACGTCACGCCGGCCCCGCGCAGGCCAATAAAAAAACCCGCGAAGCGCAAGCTCCGCGGGTTTTTTATCTGACAGGGCGGGCGCGCCGGCAGGCCGGCGCGCCGTCCGGGCAAGATTTACATCATGCCGTCCATGCCGCCCATGCCACCCATACCGCCCATGCCGCCCATGCCGCCGGCTGGCTTGTCTTCGGCCAGTTCCGACACCATGCAATCGGTGGTCAGCATCAGGCCGGCGATCGACGCTGCGTTCTGCAGGGCCGAACGGGTGACCTTGGCTGGATCCAGCACGCCCATTTCGACCATGTCGCCGTAGGTGCCGTTGGCGGCGTTGTAGCCGTAGTTGCCGGTGCCGGCCAACACTGCTGCGACGACGACCGATGGCTCTTCGCCGGCGTTCTGGACGATCATGCGTAGTGGCTCTTCCATCGCGCGCAGGACGATCTTGATGCCTGCGTCCTGGTCAGCGTTGTCGCCCTTGACGGTGATGTTGGCGCGAGCGCGCAGCAGCGCCACGCCGCCGCCGGCCACGATGCCTTCTTCCACGGCAGCGCGGGTAGCGTGCAGTGCATCTTCGACGCGGGCCTTCTTCTCTTTCATCTCGACTTCGGTGGCTGCACCGACGCGGATCACGGCAACGCCGCCGGCCAGCTTGGCCACGCGTTCCTGCAGTTTTTCGCGGTCGTAGTCCGAGGTCGCTTCTTCGATCTGGGCGCGGATCATCTTGACGCGGCCTTCGATCGATTCAGCCTGGCCGGCGCCGTCGATGATGATGGTGTTTTCCTTGCCCACTTCGATGCGCTTGGCCTGGCCCAGTTCTGCCAGGGTGACCTTTTCCAGGGTCAGGCCGACTTCTTCGGCGATGACCTGGCCGCCGGTCAGGACAGCGATGTCTTCCAGCATGGCCTTGCGACGATCGCCGAAGCCTGGCGCCTTGACGGCGACGGTCTTCAGGATGCCACGGATGTTGTTGACGACCAGGGTCGCCAGCGCTTCGCCGTCGATGTCTTCGGCGACGATGACCAGCGGACGGCCGGCCTTGGCGACTTGCTCCAGCACCGGCAGCAGGTCACGGATGTTCGAGATCTTCTTGTCGCACAGCAGGACGAACGGCGACTCGTGCACGGCCACTTGCTTGTCCGGGTTGTTGATGAAGTACGGCGACAGGTAGCCGCGGTCGAACTGCATGCCTTCCACGATATCCAGCTCGTCGTTCAGCGACTTGCCGTCTTCGACGGTGATGACGCCTTCCTTGCCGACTTTTTCCATCGCTTCAGCGATACGCTCGCCGATCGAGGTTTCCGAGTTGGCCGAAATGGCGCCGACTTGCGCGATTTCCTTGGTGGTGGTGGTTGGCTTGGCGATCTTCTTCAGTTCTTCGACCGTGGCTGCGACAGCCTTGTCGATGCCGCGCTTCAGGTCCATCGGGTTCATGCCGGCGGCAACGAACTTCATGCCTTCGCGCACGATGGCTTGCGCCAGCACGGTCGCGGTGGTGGTGCCGTCACCGGCGTTGTCGCTGGTCTTGGAAGCGACTTCCTTGACCATCTGCGCGCCCATGTTCTGCAGCTTGTCCTTCAGTTCGATTTCTTTCGCGACCGAGACACCATCCTTGGTGACGGTCGGGGCGCCGAACGAGCGCTCCAGCACGACGTTGCGGCCTTTCGGGCCCAGGGTGACCTTGACTGCGTTGGCCAGGACGTTGACGCCTTCGACCATCTTGGCGCGCGCTGCGTCGCCGAATACTACTTCTTTAGCTGCCATTTGTTATTTCTCCGGATTATTCGAAAAGTGGATCAGGGAATTACAGGGCCACAACGGCCATGATGTCTTCTTCGCGCATCACCAGCAGTTCTTCACCGTTGACCTTGACTGCCTGGCCAGAGTACTTGCCGAACAGGACGCGGTCGCCGACTTTGACTTCCAGCGCGCGCACCTGGCCGTTGTCCTGCACTTTGCCGTTACCGACGGCGAGGATTTCGCCCTGATCCGGTTTTTCTGCTGCAGCATCAGGGATGATCAGGCCCGACGCAGTCTTGGTTTCCTGGTCGAGGCGCTTGACGATCACGCGATCGTGCAGAGGACGAAGGTTCATGCAAAACTCCTTAATATTCAGTGGTTTGACTAGCATTTTCATACCGTCGCGGTGTTGGTGTTGGGCCGGTACCGGGGCGGGCTGCAAAGCGTTGTTAGCACTCTATGCTAACGAGTGCTAATTATAGGGACGACCTATTGTCATTTCAAGCTGTCAAGGTGCAAGATCGTTAAATCTATTGATTAGCTTGAGACGGCGCAAAGGTGCCGCCCGTTTCCGCGCAATATGCTTTTGGCATCGCCGTGATGGCAAGGCGTACTGCACGCGAGGCGGGCAGCGTACACCCGCAACCGCTTTCGTGCCGCACGGCAGGCGGCCTGGATGCGGTACCGGCCCGGCCGGGCACGCGATTCGATTGACGAAAAATCCATCTCGAACCTATAGTGTCGGGATGATTTCCGAATTCCAAGACCTGTCCGACAAAATCGACCGGCTGGCCCAGCTGGCCCAGTCGCTGCGCGCCGAGAACTACCTGCTGCGCCAGGCCAACGTCCTGCTGAGCACCGAGAACCTGGCCTTCAAGGAGCGCCTGATCGAGGCCCAGGGGCGGGTCGAGGCGCTGATCGCTTCGCTGCCCCAGCCGCCCGCCGCAGAAGGCGAGGGCGACGAGGCTGCCGCGCAGCCGACCCCTGACCAGAACGAGGCCGTACGATGACCCATCTCGACGTTACCATCATGGGCCAGCCCTACCGCCTGTCCTGCCGCGCCGGCGAAGAGCGCACGCTGCGCGAAGCGGTCAGTTACCTCGACGGCAAGATGTGCACGCTGCGCGACTCGGGCAAGGTGCGCGGCACCGACCGCATCGCGGTGATGGCCGCACTGAGCGTGGCCGCCGAATTCCTGTCGGTGAAATCGCCGCAAGGGCCGCTGTCGGACATGTCGATCCTCGAAGTCAAGCAGAAGCTCGAGTCGATGCACACGGTGCTCGACAAGGTGCTGGCGCCGCAGGAAAACGTGTTCTGAAACCGAATCCGTTTGACAGGGCCGGACAAAAGAGTAAACTGCGTCCTACCCTGCGGTGTTCGAGATTTGCCATATATTCCTTGAACCATTCTTACGCATAGGTCGTGGAACAAGTTCGATGGGTGTGAGCGTCGCTAGTCCGACGAACCCGAAATTGATCTGACCGTGACCGCCTTGAACCGTTGTGGTTCAGGATGCCGGCAAAAACGGCACAGGCGGGGGCTAGAATACAGGCGGTTGCGCACTCGGTACGCAGCCGCTTTTTTTTGTGCGTGCCGTATGGGGAGATGGGCGCGATGCGCTACTGGTTGATGAAATCCGAGCCGGACGAAGTCAGTTTCGACGATCTTCTGGCCGCACCCGACGCCACCCTGGCCTGGTTCGGCGTGCGCAACTACCAGGCCCGCAATTTCATGCGCGACGCCATGCAGCCCGGCGACGGGGTGCTGTTCTACCACTCCAGCTGCGCGGTGCCGGGCGTGGCCGGCCTGGCCGAGATCGCGAGCGGTCCCTATCCCGACGCCACCCAGTTCGATCCCGCCAGCCACTACCACGACCCGAAAGCCACCGAAGCAGCGCCGCGCTGGATCTCGATCGACGTGCGCGCCGTCGAGCGTGGCCGCTACCTGCCGCTGGCCGAGATGCGCAACGTGGCGGCGCTGGACGACATGGTGCTGCTGCAGAAGGGCAGCCGGCTGTCGGTGTCGCCGGTGACCAGGGCCGAGTGGGATGCGGTGGTGGCGCTGGTGCGCGGCAGGGAGGCCTGAATGGATCCCTGGCTGATCCTGGCCCTGCTGGTGATGGGCGCCTTCGGCGGGTTCGCGGCCGGCCTGCTGGGCATCGGTGGCGGCATGGTGCTGGTGCCGTTCATCACGATGATCTTCACCGCGCGCGGCATCACCGACGAACTGGTGGTGCACATGGCGATCGCCACCTCGCTCGGCACCATCCTGTTCACGTCGATGTCGTCGGTGCGCGCCCATCACAAGCGCGGCGCGGTGCTGTGGCCCGTGGTGCGCCTGCTCACGCCGGGCATCCTGATCGGATCGTGGATCGGTCCGTGGATCGGCAAGCAGATGAACACCTCGGTGCTGGCGCTGTTCTTCGGCTGCTTCGTCGCCTACTCGGCGACCCAGATGCTGATCGGGAAAAAGCCGGCGGCGGCGCGCGAGCTGCCCGGCAAACCGGGCATGTTCGCCACCGGAGGCCTGATCGGGGTTCTGTCCGGCCTGGTCGGCGCCGGCGGTGGCTTCATCTCGGTGCCCTTCATGACGCGCTGTAACGTGCGCATCCATAACGCGGTCGCCACCAGCGCCGCGCTGGGTTTTCCGATCGCGCTGTCGGGCACCCTGTCGAATATCTATTACGGCTGGGGCGAGCCGGGCCTGCCTCCATGGTCGCTCGGTTTCATCTATCTGCCGGCGCTGGCCATCATCGTGCTGGCCAGCGTCATCATGGCGCCCCTCGGCGCGGGCGTCGCGCACCGCATGCCGGTGCGCCGGCTGCAGCGGATCTTCGCCGCGATCCTGTATGCGCTGGCGGGGTATATGTTCTGGAAGGCGTTCAGCTAGCGCGGATGCGCTCGCGGTCCAGCGGCAGGTCGCGCATGCGCAGGCCGCAGGCGTCGAACACCGCATTCGCGAGCGCCGCCGCGGCCGGTCCCTGCGCCGCTTCGCCGGTGCCGAGGAATGGCTGGCCGGGGCGGTCGATCAGGTGCACGTCGAGTTTGTCCGGCGCTTGCCCGAAGCGCAGGATGGGATACGAGGCCCAGTCGACGCTCAATACACGCTGCGCATCGAAGCGCAGCTGTTCCAGCAGCGTCCAGCTGGCCGACTGCACGATGCCGCCCTCGATCTGGTTGCGCACCCCGTCCGGGTTGACGATCTCGCCGCAGTCGACCGCCGCCGCCACGCGTGTGATGCGTACCAGGCCGGTTTCGCGCGCCACCTCGACTTCGACCGCCAGCGCGCAGTAGGCGGCCAGGTTCTTGTAGCGGGCGAAGGCAAAGCCACGTCCGCGCCGCGGCGTGCGCCGGTAGCCATCCCAGCCGAATTTTTCCGCCGCCAGCCGGATGACGTCGAGCGCGCGCGGGTCTTCCAGGTGGCGCAGGCGAAACGCCACCGGATCGACCTGCGCCGCGCGCGCCAGTTCGTCCATGAAGCTTTCGATCGCGAACACATTGCAGTAGGCGCCCAGGCCGCGCATGGCCGAGGTGCGCAGCACCGCCTTCGGCTGGAAGTGGTGGGTCACGCGCGCATTCGGGAGCAGGTAATAGGGGATCGCGTTGCGGTCGCCGCTGCCTTCGGGCTGCGGACTCGGTGTCGGCACCGGCGGCGTGAAGGGCCGCGCCAGGTGTGTCGCCGCCAGCAGGTTGCCGGCCTTGCCGGGACGGGTGTTGTGCGAAGGCGTCCATACGTCGTAGCGCCAGTCGACAATCCGGCCGCTTGCGTCGAGCGTGGCCGCGACTTCGGCCACCATCGCCGCGCCGACCGGTTCCCACGCGTGTTCGTCCTCGCGCATCCACTGCACCCGCACCGGCCGGCCGGGCAGGGCGCGCGCCAGCAGCACGGCATCGGCCGCGACATCGTCGGCGCCATTGTGGCCGTAGCAGCCGGAGCCCTCGACGTGGATGCAGCGCATGGTGTCCTGGTCGATCGCCAGCAATTCGGCCAGCGCGCTGCGCAATGGGAATACGCCCTGCGAATGGGTCCAGACGGTGTAGCGGCCATCGACCAGCTGGGCGATCGCGCACGACGGGCCGATCGAGCCGTGCAGCTGGAACGGCCGGGTGAAGGTGGCGGCCAGGCGCCGCCCGCCGGCGATCGGCCCTCCGCGTTCCAGGATCGGCATGGCTGTCGACGCCTGGGCGCGCACCAGAGTGGCGATATCCTGCCGGGCGGGCAGCACCGCCGGCGTATCCCAGCGCGCAGCGCGCGCGAGCGCCGCAGCGGCCTTCACGGCGCGGTACTCGCCATCGGCGATGACTGCCAGGAAGCGGCCATCGCGCACCACTTTCACCACGCCCGGCAGGCGCTCGACCGCGTTGCTGTCGATGCCGGCCAGGCGCGCGGCCTGCGCCGGCGGACGCACCACGCGTGCGTGCAGCATGCCTGGCAGGCGCAGGTCCTGCACATAGGCGGGTGCGCCGCTGACCTTGGCCGGGATGTCGAGACGCGCCAGCGACTGGCCGATGGCGGTGTTGGGGCCGGGTGGGGGCGGCGCGGCTTGCGGCGTGGCGCGCAGGTGCAGTTGCTGGCCGGTGACGAGCTGGCCATACGTGGCGCGCCGCCCGTCCGGGGTCACGAAGACGCCGTCCTTCAGGGATAGCGACGCCGTCTCCACGCGCAGGCGCGCCGCCGCCAGCTGCGCCAGGCGCACCCGCACCTGGCCGGCCGCGTGGCGCAAGGCGGTGCCGCTGTCCTTCATTGAATTGCTGCCGGCGGTGATGCCCTCGTCGGGCGTGCGCGCCGTGTCGGCGGTGACGATGCGCACCCGGGATGGCGCCACCCGCAGGGTGTCGGCCGCCACCTGCAGCAGCGCCGTCTTGATGCCCTGTCCCAGTTCGGCCTTGCCGGTGAAGACGGTGATCTGTTCGTCGGCGCCGATGCGGATCCAGGCGTCCAGCCATGGGGTCTTGTCGAGGCTCTCGGGGAGTTCAGCCGATACGGCATGCAGCGGCAGCGCGAACGACAGCGTCAGTGCGCCGCCGGCGGCGAGAAAGCGGCGCCGGCCCGGATCGGCGCTCATCGCTTGTCCTTCGCCAGCCGGTCCGCGGCGCGCCGCACCGCGCGCAGGATGCGCATATGCGTGCCGCAGCGGCACAGGTTCGGCGCCATGTGGGCGCGGATGCGCGCGTCGCTTGGCTGCGGCTCGCGTTCGAGCAGGGCGGTGGCCTGCATGATCATCCCGGCGATGCAGTAGCCGCACTGGGCTGCCTGCTCGTCGATGAAGGCCTGCTGCAGCACGCCGATGGTGTGCTGCTGGCGCGCGTCGCCCAGGCTTTCGACGGTACGCACCGGGCGTGCACCCACCACCGACACCGGCACCATGCACGACATCGCCGGCTGGCCGGCCAGCAGCACCGTGCACGAGCCGCACTGGCCCAGGCCGCAGCCGAACTTGGCGCCGTTCAGTGCGAGGTCGTTCCTCAGCACGTACAGCAGCGGGGTGTCGGGATCGGTATCGACGGCGTGCTGTTTGCCGTTGACCTGCAGGCGGTAGGCGGTCATGGCGTCCTCGCTTTCCTGACTGTGTCGTCGAGATCTGGCCAGGCCGGCTGGCCCGCGCCGTACTTGCGCAGGTAGGCGGCCAGCGCCACCGCCTGCTCGTCGCCCAGGATGTTGCGAAAACCCGGCATCGTGCGGCCTGCCTCGCCGTCGGGTGGATGAACGCCGTCGTCGATCAGGTGGAGCAGGCTGCGCGGGTCCGGGTCGTACAGCGCGATCGCCTGCTGCAGCGGCAGCGCCGTGCCACTGCTGGCGGCGCGGCCGGCATCATGGCAGCGTGCGCACGAATGCGCATACAGCGCGTGGCCGAGGCGCATGGCGGCCAGTTCGGGATCATCGGCCCGGGGCGCCGGCAGCGGGCCGGGTGTGTTTGCCGGCGTCTCCCTTACTGGTGCGCGCGCCAGCTGGCTGTGGGTCCAGGCGGCCAGCGCGTCCACATCATCCGGCCGTGCCTGGGCCAGCAGCATCACGACATCCTGCATCGGGCCGGCGGCGATGGCATGGTCCGGCGCCAGGCCAGTGCGCAGGTAGCTGGCCAGCTGCGCGCGGGTCCAGGGCAGTGGGGACGGCGAGCGCGCATTCAGCGCCGGTGCGTACCAGTCCTCGGCTTCGCCGCCGTCGAGCTGGCGTTTGATGTCCGGGCCGCCGAGCAGGGTGCGCGGCGTGTGGCAGGCGGCGCAGTGGGCGACGGCGTCGGCCAGGTAGGCCCCGCGGTTCCATTCGGCCGACTGCGCCGGGTCGGGGCGCCACGGCGCATCGTCCAGGTACAGCAGGTTCCAGAACGCCACCAGCGGGCGCAGGCCGAACGGGAAGGTCATGTCGTTCGGGCGCGCCGGCGCGTCGAGCGCGGGGCGCGTCATCAGGTAGGCGTACAGGTCGTCGATGTCGGCCTGCGTCATGCGTACGTAGTGGTTGTAGGGGAAGGCAGGGTACAGCAGGTGGCCATCGCGCGCCACGCCCTTGCGCATGGCGCGTGTGAAGGCGTCAAGGCTCCACGTGCCGATGCCGGTGGCTGCGTCGGGCGTGATATTGGTGCTGTGGACGGTGCCGAAGGGCGTTTCGATCGGCTTGCCGCCGGCGAAAGGGCGCGACAGGTCAGGCGTATGGCACGAGGCGCACATGCCCAGTGTCGCGACATTGGCGCCGCGGGCGATGCGGGTGTCGTCGAAGGACGGGATGGCGGTCTGCGGCGCCAGCGCGGGACGCCACATGATGATCCAGGCGATGCATGCGGCGGCGATGACGGCTGCGAGCAGCAGCCACCGCTTGACGTGCCGTTTGCGCCTGGGTCGATTCATTGTGGCTCCGGTGCGTGGAGCCCCATTGTCGGGCTGCGTGGACGAACGCTCTGTGCGTTCGCCCACGCAGTCCTGTCATGCGGCCAGCGGCCGGGGCGGCGCCTGGCGGTAGGCCCAGGCCAGCATGATCAGCGCGGCCACGATCATCGGCAGCGACAGCACCTGGCCCGACGTGATCGGCAGGCCGAACACGGTGGTCTCCCAGTCCGGTACCCGGAACCACTCGGTGAAGAAACGCGCGCAGCCATACAGCAGCGTGAACATGGCGCCGACCGCGAGGCGCGGGCGTGCCTTGCGTGCGAACAGCCACAGGATGATGAACACCAGGATGCCGTCGACCAGCATCTGGTAGAGCGGTGACGGGTGGCGCGGACCGGCCACGCCCGGCCACAGCATGGCCCATGGCAGGCTCGGGTCGGCCAGGCGGCCCGGCAGCTCGGCGTTGATGAAGTTGCCCATGCGGCCGGCGGCATACCCGAGCGGCACCAGCGGCGCGATGAAGTCGTACACGTCGAGCAGGTTGCGGCGGCGCTTGCGGGCCCACAGCGACATCGCGATCAGCACGCCCAGGAAGCCGCCGTGGAACGACATGCCGCCGCGCCAGATCATGAAGATCTCGAGCGGGTGCTCCATGAAGTACAGCGGCTGGTAGAACAGCACTTCGCCCAGGCGGCCGCCGACGATCACGCCCAGCATCCCGTAGAACAGCATGTCGTCCAGGTCGTCGCGGGTCCAGCCCTGGGCGGCCACGTGCGGCATGCGGATGCGCACCCGGCCGAGCAGGATGAACAGGGCGAAGGCGACCACGTACATCAGGCCATACCAGTGGATTTGCACCGGGCCGAGCGAGAGCGCGATCGGGTCCGGCTGCGGATGAATCAGCATAGTCAGTCTTTCTTTAACAGGTCCAGGAAGCCCTTCAGCACGGGCGAATCGTTGTCGCGCCGCCAGGCCAGGCCGGTCTCGGCCAGCGGCGCCGTGTCTTGCAGGGCACGGTATTCTACGCCGGGACGCATCAGGTTCGACACGGATTGTGGCACAAGTGCCAAGCCCATGCCGCCGGACACCAGGCTGACGATGGTCTGCATCTGGATCGCCTCCTGGCCGATGATCGGCGTGATGCCGGCATGGCGGAAGCTCGCCAGGATCGCGTCATGCAGGCCGGGCGCCACCGCGCGCGGGAAGATCACCAGCGGCAATGGGGGCAGGTCGCGCAGGTGCAGCGCACCCTTGGCGGGCAGCAGGCCGTCGGGGGCGCACAGCACCAGCGGTTCCTCGACCAGCTTGAGGTAATCCAGCGAGGGGTCGGGCGCCGTGTCAGGGCCATGGGGCTGCAGGGGAATCACGAAGCCGGCGTCGATGCGCCCGGCCAGCAGTTCCTCGAACTGGACGTCGGAGGTCGCTTCCTGCAGCACCAGGCGCACGCCGGGGAAGGCCGCGCGGTAGCGGCGCAGCACGTCGGGCAGGATGCCCAGACCGGCGGTCGACACGAACGACAGCGCCAGGCGTCCCGCTTCGCCGCTGGCGGCGCGCCGCACCAGTTCTGGCAGGGCCCCGGCTTCATCGAGGATGCGGCGCGCTTCCGGCAACAGTGCGCTGCCGGCGGCGGTGAGCTGCACCATGCGGCGGTTGCGCAGGAACAGCGGGGCGCCGAGGTGCTCTTCGAGGTTGGCGATGCTTTGCGACAGCGGCGGCTGCGTCATGTGCAGGCGGCGCGCGGCGCGGCCGAAGTGCAGCTCTTCGGCCACGGTGACGAAATGGCGCAGCTGGCGCAGTTCGGGATGCATTGGATGACAGGACGATTGGACAAGGCTCGGGCAAGTTGTCCAATGTATCACGCGTCGGCGGCGGGCGCAGCCGTTGCTGGGGGGCCGGTGTCAGCGGCGCTTGTCGAACGTTTTCTTGATGCGTTCGTTGCGGCGCTGCTCATCGAGCTTGTGCTCCTTCTTCTTGTCGAGACCGAAAATCTTTTCGATGTACTCGAACCAGATGAAGGCAAACGCCATCAGGCCGATGACGACCCACCACGACATGTCGGCAAAACGCCAGACTTCAAAGCCGCGCAGGACGGCGAGGGCGACGATCAAAAGGATCAGGACCATGTTGAGTTCTCCTTACAGAACCGCATCTTACAAAAGAATGATGCTCTACGGAAAAATTTGAACGATTCTTATCACAAGTTATGAATAAACGTGGTGGTGTGGTTACAGAGTGTATCGATGGGTGGGTGCGGGCGCGAATGGCGGTAGAATCGCCTCAGTTTCAAACTTGGAGAAATACATGAAGCGGTCGTTGTTGTTGTCGTTCGTGGCGGTGTCGGCGTTTGCGTCCTCGGGCGCCTTCGCACAGGCCGAGCTGGCCAAGGCCAAGAATTGCATGGCATGCCACACCGTGGCCACCAAGCTGGTGGGCCCTGCCTACAAGGACGTTGCCGAAAAATACCAGGGCCAGAAGGGCGCCGAAGACAAGCTGGTGCAGAAGGTGCTGAAGGGCGGCTCGGGCACCTGGGGCCCGATCCCGATGCCGGCCAACCCGCAAGTGAACGAAGCCGAAGCACGCCAGCTGGTCAAATGGGTGCTGACGACCAAGTAAGCCGTCGCCACCCCGACAATCGAAGCGCGCCCGCACCCGCCGGCGCGCTTTTTGTTCGCCCTCCAATGAGGGTCAGCGTCGAATTAATTGGCCATTTCCTCAAAACCTTGCTTTTTAATTGGGGTCAGAGTCGAATTGTTTGATAACTTTTTTCGGCGTTGACATTGCTTTCCGCGTTTTTAACGACACGGACATAGCACTGGGGATTGCACGAGAGGGGCTATCGAGCGAGCGCAAATCCAACGTGCATTGCGCTTGCATGAAGCGAGTCTGATGGCGAACTGGACGTCAGCAACGCCATCCAAACTGCGCTGCTCCCAAGTTATTGCCCAATAATTCGACTCTGACCCCAATTAAAAAGCAAGGTTCTGAGGAAATGGCCAAATAATTCTACTCTGACCCTCATTGGGGCACGAAGAAGGGGGAGCGGGTGACGTGCGCGGGTGCGTTGGCGGACTTGCAGGTGAACAGGGGCAGCTGGACCGCATGGTCTCCGGCAATGAGCCATGGATGGCGGGGCTGGGCGCCCACCCCGGCAATGCGTCGGGGCGGGGCAGAAAACACGCTGGTCAGCGCGTGATGCGGCGCTTGGCCACGTCTTCCAGCACCTTCGACAGGCCGCGCGTGCCGGCCTCGCTGCTGGCGGCGACATAGCCGCGCGCATAGGCGGCCTGCTTGGCGACCTGGCTGCTGCCGCCCTTGAGTTCCTCGAGCAGGTGTTCGGCCACCGCCAGGTCGTTCAGCACGCCGAGCCGGTCCTGCAGCTGCTCCAGGTGCGCGAGGTAGCGCTTGACGCGCCGCGGCGGCAGCAGGTCGCGGAAGAATTCGGCCGCATAGCGCGCCTTCTTGGCGGCGATGCGCACGCGGTGGCGTCCCGGCGCGTCGTCCTTGTCCAGGCCATCGATGCGTTTGGCCAGGCGTTTCTCGGCCTTGCGCAGCAGCGGCAGCGCGCCTTTCCAGGCCCGCTCGGCCAGCGGCGAATCCTTGGGCAGCTCGCCGTCGGCGCGCCAGCGGCGCTCCTGCAGCCAGTCGTTCAGCTGCGCCATCAATTCGCCGTAGCGGGTTTCGCGCAGCACCAGCAGGATCTGTGCATGGTGGGCGTGGGCGCGCTCGTGCGCCGCCTTGCGCAGCTCGGCCGAGTCGACACCGTTCACGCGCTGCAGCGTCGTATCGGCCAGCACGTCCCAGTCGCGCGCCGGCCCCAGTTCGCCGGACAGCCACTCGATGCTGGCATGCAGGGCGACTGGCGGCGCCGCCAGTTCCTCGAACATGCCGAGCAGCGCGCGCAGGCGGCGCAGGCCGACCCGCATCTGGTGCAGGCTCTCGACATGCTGCTTCAGCACGCCCGGCACGTTCGCTTCGATCTGACGCACGCAATTCAGGCCAATGCTCTGGAACGCCTCTTCGAGCGTCATGCGTGAGCGCAGGCGCACCGGTTCGGCCTTGATCGGGCGGATGGATGATTCCTGTGGCGGCGCGTCGCCGCGCGTCGGCAGTGTCGCCACCTGCGGCGCCACGGTAGCCGGTATCTGTTCGTCCGCGTCGGATTGTTTCGGTTTTTGTTGTTGGGCCATATGCGATCCTTTCACTGACAAGTCGTCGTTCAGTCGAGCATACTCCCGAATGCTGCCGAGCTGCCCGGTGCATGACAGGAAGGTGACACCTGGCGCACATTGACGGGCGAGGCTACTTGCCGATCCGGTAGATCACGTCGACATCCTGCACCATTTTCTGCACCGCGACCAGCAGGGGATCGCGCGGCGCTGCGACCGGGGTATGGCGGGGGCCATCGCTGGCCAGCCCCATCGCGTTGGACAGGTTCTTCAACGGCGCCAGTGCAACGCCTCCCACCGGCCCCAGCCTGGCGCCGGCGCCGCGGGCGATGTTCTGCGCCTTGCCGCGCGCGGCGTCCAGCGCCTGGGTGACCAGTTCGGCCTCGATCCTGTCGGCGTCGCTGCGGCTGAACGCCACCGCCACCGATTCCACGTTCGGCATCGTCATCACGGCCTGCATCAGCGCCGTCCAGCCATCGAGGTTGCGCACCGTGACGTGGACGGCGCCGCGCGTTTCGATCGCCGTGACGATGTCGTCGCGCTCGAGCGGGCGGCGCACGATGTCCTGGACCGCGATGTCGTCCAGCGCCACGCCATGCCCGGCAAACAGCGCCTTGCTCGCGTCGAGCCGTTCGGTGACGATCTTCCAGGCGGCTTCCGGGTCGGCGTCGGTGCTGACGATCTCGAAGTCGATCTCGCCGATATCCGGCGTCACGTGCAGGCTGGCCGACGCATGCACGTGGATGAAGGGATAGCCGGGCAGGTCGGCCGCATGCGCAGGGAAGGCAGCAGCGGTGGCGGTAACGGACAAGACGAGCGTGGCGACGACGTTCTTCAGCATGGCGGTCCTTGAGGAAGCCGGGGCGATTCCCCGTGGCCACCAGCTTAGGTTATCTAGACCATGATGTCTACATGCGGCGCGCGATCATGCAGGATGCATGCCGGGCGCCATCAAGCACAGAAGCGGCGATAGGCCCGGTCGCGAAAATAATGCGCCAGCGCGTCCGGCCCTGCGCCCGGGTTGCACAGGGCGACATGCCCGTCCGGCCGCACCAGGTAGTGGGCCTGGCGGGTGAAGCCCGCCGCTTCCATGGCCGGGCTCCACGCCAGTTCGTTGAGCGCCATGCCATGCAGCAGGCACCAGGCGCGCAGATCGTCGCCGGCCTTGCCAATGACCTGCACCTGCCAGTCGATGGGGCCGGGCTGGGCATGGTTGTCCACGCCATCCTGGGCCACCCACGGCAGCCGGTCGCCGGACTTGATGGCGCCCAGGCTGCCGACGCTGAGCGGGCTGTCGTGGTAGCTGACGGTGATCTGCGAAATGATCCGGAACAGGAATGCGCGCACCGGGCCGACGTCATACGCGGCGCTGGCGAACAGCGGTGCGATGCGGGTGCGCACGAAGTCGGCGAAGCTGCCTTCGGCGGTGATGAAGGTAAACAGGCGGTCGGTGGTGTCGACCAGCTTGCGCGCGAAGGCGATGCGCTCGATCTCGTAGCTGTCGAGCAGGCTGTCGGGCGCTTCGTGGCGCACCACGGCGGCCAGCTTCCAGGCCAGGTTGATGGCGTCGCCGATGCCGGTATTCATGCCCTGGCCACCGGCCGGACTGTGCACGTGGGCGGCGTCACCGGCCAGGAATACCTGGCCGCTGCGGTAGTGGGTGGTGACGCGGTGGTGCACGCGGTAGGTCGAGAACCAGTGCACCGCGTCGACCTCGAGTCCCAGGCTGTGCATGGCGCGGTGGCTGACGTCATCGAAAGTCCAGGCGCCGGCGCCGCTGCCATGGCCTGCGCGGATGGTGCCGATCAGGCGCGCGCGGCCGTCGTCGCTGTAGGGCAGCAGGATCACGAAGTCTCCGGTCTCGAGCGATACATGCACTTCGCCGTCGGCCGCCAGTCCCCTGGCCTGGACGTCGGCCACGTAGAACACGTGGTCGTAGGTCCCGCCGGGAAAGCCGGCGCCGAGCCCCTGGCGCACGGTCGATCTGGCGCCGTCGCAGCCGGCCAGGAAGCGCGCCTCGCAGGTGCGTTCGCTGCCGTCCGGGTCGCGCAGCCGCGCCACCACGTAGTCGCCGCGGTCCTCGAAGCCGGCCAGCTCCACCGGCCGCTGCACCTCGACGCCGGCCTGCTCGAGGCGGCGCAGCAGCAGCTGTTCGTGGCGGTCCTGCGGATAAATCAGCACGAACGGGTAAGGTGTGAGCGGGGCGCCGGCGTCCTGCAGCGACAGGTGGGCGCGGCGCTTGCCCTTGACCCACAAATTGACGGCGACGTTGCGCTTGCCGGCGTCGATGACCTCGTCGGCCAGATCGAGCTGGCGGTACAGTTCGAGCGTGCGCGCCTGCACCGCCATGGCGCGCGAGGTCGTCCCCGGCGCGGCCGCCTTGTCCACGATCCCGACCCGTACGCCCTGCCGCGTCAGCCACAGGGCCAGCACCAGGCCGGTCGGACCGGCGCCGGCGATGAGCACGTCGTAGTTGTCCATGTCGCCCTCTCGTCTCTTTATTGCACAGAGTCCGAAGGCGCGAAATGGTTCCTGTGTGTTACTCGACGACCACCCGCAGGTCGCGCCCGTCCTGCGCCACCTGGCCGTTGAAGTCGGCCGCATGGATGCGCACGATGTACTCGCCCGGATCGAGCGCGCCGACGTTCCACGTGCCCGGTTCGACTTCGCCATCCCGCAGGCGGTTGTTGAGGGCGTAGTCGAACTGGGTCGACTGGCTGCCGTACACGGTGATGCCGCTGGTCGGCGCATACATCAGCTTGACCGCATCCTGGTTGCGCGGCAGCTGGTCGTACACCTGGGTCATCTGCACCTGTTCGAAGCCGGGCAGCGGGGCGCCGTCGGCGCGCAGCAGTTGCCAGCCCAGTTTGTACAGCCCGAGTTTGCGGCGCGCCAGGTTGCCATTCACCTGGTCGTAGGCATTGACCACGATATCGACGTTGCCCAGCGCGCGGTTCAGGCGCAGCGGCTGGCCCTTGCCGGCCACGATGCGCTTGCCGGTGTTGTCGTACAGGGCGATGCGCTGGATGATCGGCGTCACCGTATCCGTGAAGCCGACGAAGGGCAGCGTCAGCGGATTGACGACCGCGCCGCCCTGGTAGAAGTCGAGGTGCACGTGGGCCATCGCATTGATGGTGCCGAGCGCGTCGCCGACCGCGAAGCGGGTGCCGCGCGGCACCCGCACGCGCTCGGCCTTGTTGCGCGTCTTCGGGTCCTCGCTGCGCAGGATCTGGAAGCGCGGATCGAGCGCGCGGCCCTGCGGATCGCGCCCGACGCGCATGTGGATGTACGACAGCGGCCCCAGGCTCAGGCCTTCGCTGAGCGAATTGAAGCCCCAGTTGGCGTGCGGATCGCTGACCTTGCCGTCGAACACCGCCAGCACCCTGGCGCCGACGTCGGCGCGCACGTCCAGACCGGCGTGGAAGTGGTGGCGGCTGTCGCCGTTGTAGGCGCCGCGCACCTCGCCCATCACGCCCACCACTTCATGCACCATGTCCTGCGGACCCACCGGCCACGGCATCGGCGCGCTGCGCTGCACGAAGGCGGGCTTGATCACGCCCGGCGCGGCCTCGCCGGCGCGGGGCGGCGCCAGCCGGTGCACGCGGTGGGCTGCCGCGTCGGTCACCACCAGGCTGCCGTCGCGCGCCACCGCGATGCCGCGCGGACCGTACAGCTGTACGGTGCCGTCCGGGCCGAAGCCGGCCGGATCCTGCGGGCGGTCGGCGTCCGGCAGCGGACGGTATTCGCCGTCCGGCGCGAGCTGCAGAATGCGTCCGCCCGAACCGGCGGCGATGTACAGGTAGCCGTCGCGGGTCAGCGCCAGGCCCACCGGGCGGCGCAGTGGTGGGCGGCGTTCGCCTTCGAGCGGGATGGCCACGGTGCTCACGACGCCGTCGGCGCCGATGCGGCGCACCGCGTGGTTGCCGGTGTCGGCCACGTACAGCACGCCGTCACGGCCGGCCGCCAGCGCGCTCGGGGTGTCGAAACCGGCCGTGAGGGCCGCGCCGTCGAGCAGGCCCGGCTTGCCGTTGCCGGCCAGCGTGGTGACCGTGCCGTCGGGCGCGATGCGGCGGATACGGTCGTTGTAGGTATCGGCCACATAGACGATGCCGGCGTCGTCGACGGCGATGCCGACCGGGCCGTTGAAGCGGGCCGCGCGGCCCACGCCGTCCAGGTAGCCTGGTTCGCCCCCGCCGGCCAGCGTGGTGACCGCGCCGTCCGGCGTCACCACCCGGATCGCATTGTTGCCGGTGTCGGCCACGTACAGCCGGCCCTCATGGTCGAGCGCGATGGTGGACGGGGTGTCGAAGGCGGCCGCCGTACCGACACCATCGGCAAAGCCTTCCTTGCCGCCGGCCAGGGTGGCGACCGCGCCGTCGGGGCCGATCGTACGGATGCGGTTGGTGTCGCCGGCGTCGGCGACATAGATGGTGCCGCGCGGGCCGATTGCCACGCCATACGGGTCGTCGAAGCGGCTGGCCGCCCTGGCGCCGTCGCGGCTGCCGGGCAGGCCGTCGCCGGCCAGCAGGGTCAGCCTGGCCGGCCAGAACGGCGTGGTGCCCGCCGCGCGCGGCGTCAGGATGGCGGACGCGCCGGGGCGCTGTTCGATGGTGTCGGTAAAGTGGATGGCCGTGCCGATGGCCAGGATGGCGGCGCCGGCGAGCGTGCCGACAAGGATGCGTCTTTGATGGCGGGATGGGCTGGTGCGGTTCACTGATACGGCCGATTAATTGCTGAGAGCGCAATCTTAGCCGAATAGCGATGCGCTGCGCATGGCGTTCCGCCGCTGGGAATGCTTTCTTCGTCGACGTCAATTCGTCGACGTACAAACGCCATCCCCGCCGGCGCGGGGATGGCGTTCATTCCTTGGCCGACGCCAGGAGAACTGCTCGAACTGGCCTCAGATACGCAGGTCGTCCAGCGATTTGCCTTTGCCCAGTGCTTCGACCACCCATTTCGGCTGGCGGCCGCGGCCGGTCCAGGTCTGGGAATTGTCGGCTGGGTTGTGGTATTGCGGCGAAACCTTGGCGCCGGTCGACTTCTTGCCCTTGGTCGCGCCCTTGGCGAGCAGTTCCTCGACCGAGATTCCCATATTCTGGGCGATCTCGAGAATTTGCTCGCGCGCCTTTTTCACATCCTGGTGCTGACGGGTCTTGATCTCCTTTTCGATATCGAATTGAAGACCTTTCAGCTCGGCGAGGTTATAGCCCGACAGATCGATGTTTGCCATTTTATTCATCCTTTGAGTGGGTGATTCGATTCGATTCGAAGAACCGCGCATGGATTTTACTATTGAATGACAAAAAAAGAATAACAATCGTGCGCGGGGTAATTCCCAATCAAAATCCGGGTGAATAGGCTATTCGCAGGGGATTTTATTTGCCGAGGGTCTGGAGATGGGAAATCTCCTGTGAAACCGCACGCGCCACGACCTGTCCCAGTGTGTGCTGCAAGCCCGTGCGAATCTCGTCCGACAAATCCTGCATGGCGTTTTCGACGGCTTCGGCAATGCCGTCGCGCAGGCGCTGCTCGAGGACGAAATCGATGCGGCCCTGCAGTTGCTGCAGGATGCGTTCGGTGACGCGGCGTTCGAGCACGCCCCATTCCTCGCCGGTCCACTGGGTAACGGCGCGCTCCTCCAGCGTTTGTGCGCTTGCCGGTGCTGGCGCCGCGTCATTCGCTTGCAGCGCGGCGCTGTGCACCTCGGCCGGCGGCGACTTCTCGATCACGACTTCAGTCAGTATCGGAATCAAAGGATCCGAGGTGGGATCGAAAGCGGGATCGTGGCTCATGACTGTCCTGCGACGAAGTGGGTCAGTGGATAGGATTGGCGTTTATAGGCGGCATAGCGCTTGCGCCCTTCAGCGGCATCCGATTCGTCGATCGAAATAATTTCGAATACACGGGCGAAGCTGGCGAAGTTAATTGGCGTACGCTGCGTGAGATTCACCAGCATATCGTGATGCGGCAGCGTCGCGTTTTCATCGTCGGTGATGATCACCGGTGTTTGCGGCGCCAGCGGATCGCCAGCCGTCACGTGTGGAATGAAATCGGTATCCGATACATTCCACAATGCCGCATTCAATGCTTCAAGCTGTTCGGCGCTTTCGGTCAGCACCACCACTTTGGCGCGTGCGCCATATGCCTTGCGTGCCAGACGGCAGGCATAGGCAAGCTTGTCGGGGATATTGGTATGAAAATCGATCCGGGTCATCGCGCGTATTAAAAAAAGAGGAGGGCCGCGGCCCTCCTTTGAACTATCAGGCGTTCATGCCGCTATGGCGCAGCAGCGCATCGATCGATGGCTCGCGGCCGCGGAAGGCCTTGAACGAATCGAGCGCCGGACGCGAACCGCCCACCGCGAGAATCTCGCGCTGGAAACGGCGCCCGGTCTCGATCGACAAATCGCCGCCGCCGGCTTCGACCGCTTCTTCGAAAGCGGCATAGGCGTCGGCCGACAATACCTCGGCCCATTTATAGCTGTAGTAGCCGGCCGCGTAGCCGCCCGCGAAAATGTGGCTGAACGAATGCTGGAAGCGGTTGAAGTCGGGCGGCGTGATCACCGCGAAGTTGCGGCGCACGTCGTTGACCAGGTCCTGCACCCGCTGGCTGTGCGGGTCGAAGTCGTAGTGCAGGTGCATGTCGATCAGCGAGAACTCGACCTGGCGCAGGGTCTGCATCCCGGACTGGAAATTCTTCGCCGCCAGCATCTTGTCGTACAGCGCGCGCGGCAGCGGTTCGCCGGTCGTGGCGTGGGCGGTCATCTGCTGCAGCTTGTCCCACTCCCAGCAGAAGTTTTCCATGAACTGCGACGGCAGCTCCACCGCATCCCACTCGACGCCCGAGATGCCGGCCACCGACAGTTCTTCGACTTCGGTCAGCATATGGTGCAGGCCGTGGCCGAATTCATGGAACAGCGTGGTCACTTCGTCATGCGTGAACAGCGACGGCTGCAGCACGCCGTCGCGGTTGACCGGCGGGGTGAAGTTGCACACCAGGTAAGCGACCGGGGTCTGCACGGTGCCGGCGCCGAGGATGCGGCGGCCGCGCGCGTCGTTCATCCAGGCGCCCTGCGCCTTGCCGGCGCGCGCGTACAGGTCGAGATAGAACTGGCCGACCAGCTGGCCGTCGCGCTCGATGCGGTAGAAGCGCACGTCCGGGTGCCAGACCGGCGCGTCGTCCGGGCGGATGGTCACGCTGAACAGTTCCTGGATCACGCCGAACAGGCCTTCGACCACTTTCGGCTCGGGGAAGTACTGCTTCACTTCCTGGGCCGAGAACGCGTAGCGCTGTTCGCGCAGTTTTTCGGACGCGAACGCCACGTCCCACGATTGCAGGTCGTCGATGCCAAGTTCGCTGCGGGCGAATTCACGCAGCTCCGCCAGGTCCTTCTCGGCATACGGCCGCGCGCGGCGCGCCAGGTCTTCGAGGAAGTCGATCACGTGCTGCGGGCTTTGCGCCATCTTGGCCACCAGCGAGACGTCGGCGAAGCTGCCGTAGTCGAGCAGCCTGGCTTCTTCATTGCGCAGCTTGAGCAGGTTGACGATGTTCGCGCTGTTGTCCCACTTGGCGATGTCGCTGAACATGACGCCGGCGTCGGACGCCTTGGTGGCGGTGGCGCGGTAGATCGTCTCGCGCAGCGCGCGGTTTTCGCCGAACTGCAGCACCGGGTAGTAGGACGGGAAGTGCAGGGTGAACAGCCAGCCGGTCTTGCCATCGCGCTCGGCGGCGGCTTTGGCGGCGGCCTTCGCGTCGTCGGGCAGGCCGGCCAGTTCTTCTTCGTTTTCCACGACCAGCTTGTAGTCGTTGGTTGCGTCGAGCACGTTTTCCGAGAAGCGGGTCGACAGTTGCGACTGCTGTTCCTGGATGTCGGCGAAGCGGTCCTTCTTGTCCGCCGGCAGCTCGGCGCCGCCCAGGCGGAAGTCGCGCAGCGCGTTGTCGACGATGCGCTGGCGCACCGGGTTCAGCGCATCCCAGTGCGGGCCATTGCGCAGCTGCTTGTACTTGGTGAACAGCGCCTCGTTCTGGCCGATCGCGGTCGAGAACTCGACCACTTTCGGCTGGTTCTCGTTGTAGGTGGCGCGCAGTTCGGGCGTGTCCACCACGTGGTTCAGGTGACCGACCACGCCCCAGGCCCGGCCCAGGCGTTCGCTGGCGTCGTCGAGCGGGGCCAGGGTGTCCCAGGTGACGTCATCGATCGGCGCCTCCAGCTGGGCGACGATCGCGTTGGCGTCGGCGATCAGCTGTTCGATGGCGGGCGTGACGTGTTCCGGCTTGATCGCGTCGAAGCGCGGCAGGTCGGAAAAGTCGAGCAGGGGATTGCTGGCAGTCGTCATCGTAGTCCTTCCAGGTTCGTTAGATCGTATATTGCACACGCCGCTTGCGCACCGTGGGGTGGACGGGTTCCCGCCCACGCGTTCAACCAGCACCGAAGGACCGGCGGCACGATATGGCAAATGCCGCTTGAACGCGTGGACGGCATAGCCGTCCACCCCACAATCAGTTCAGTTCAGGCCAGGCCGACCTTCGGCTCCATGCCCGATGCCTGTCCCGGCGCTTCATGTGCGCTGGCATGCACGCGTTCCGCCGATTCGACGGTATTCATCAACAGCATCGTGATCGTCATCGGACCGACGCCGCCCGGCACCGGCGTGATGTGCGCGGCGACTTCGGACACGCCGGCGAAATCGACGTCGCCGCACAGCTTGCCCGCGTCGTCGCGGTTCATGCCCACGTCGATCACGATCGCGCCCGGCTTGACCATGTCGGCGGTGAGCGTGTTGCGGCGGCCCACGGCGGCCACGATCACGTCGGCCTGGCGGGTGTGGTAGCCCAGGTCCGGCGTTGCGCTATGGCAGATGGTGACGGTGGCATTGGCTTGCAAGAGCAGCAGCGCCATCGGCTTGCCGACGGTGTTCGAGCGGCCGATCACCACGGCGTGCTTGCCGCGCAGGTCGATGCCGGTGGTTTCGATCAGCTTCATGCAGCCGTACGGCGTGCACGGGCGGAAGCCCGGCAGGTTGGCGACCAGTTCGCCGGCCGACAGCACCGAGTAGCCATCGACGTCCTTGCTGGTGGCGATCGCTTCGATCACCTTGCTCGGATCGATGTGCTTCGGTAGCGGCATCTGGACCAGGATGCCGTGGATGGCCGGATCGGCGTTCAATGCTGCAATGCGGTCGAGCAGGGCCTGTTCGCTCAGGTCGGCGTCGTATTTTTCGAGCACCGAGTGGAAACCGGCGTCGCCGCAGGCCTTCACCTTGTTGCGCACATAGACCTGGCTGGCCGGGTCTTCGCCGACCAGGATCACGGCCAGGCCGGGCTGCTTGCCGGCGGCGGTCAGCCTGGCGGCGCGCGCGGCGATGTCGGCGCGCAGTTGTTGGGAAAGGAGAACTCCGTCGATGGGTTGTGCAGGCATGGTGAAGGCTCGTCGCTGGGCAAAAAACGCATTATAAAGCCCGCGCCCCGGATGCCGTGCCGGGGTGACGATTGCCGGTACCTGCCGGCGGCCCGTTTTTGGCCTGGAATCCATGCTTCGTTATACGATGTCCGGTGAATCACGACTCTTGGTTTCTCTATAGAAAATGTGCACTTGCAGCATACGTTTTCATATTATGAAATTGCATACCGTAATTTGAAAATGCCAAAATCCACTGGTAGAATCCGTGGGTTTGTCTAAAAAGATAGTCTTAAAATTTACCAATCGCCGCCAGCCTGCGCAGGGATTCGGGTCGGGGCGCCACACTCTAGGAGACGCACACATGTCAGCTCAACTCGACCAGTTGACCGCGCAAGCCGCCAATGATCCGGACGCGATCGAGACCAAGGAATGGCTCGATGCGCTGGAAGCGGTGATCGAACATGAAGGAACCGAGCGGGCCCACTACCTGATGGAGCGCCTGGTGGACCTGGCGCGCCGCCGCGGCGCCCACATCCCGTTCTCGAGCAATACCGCATACGTGAACACGATTCCGGCGCACCTGAACCAGAACTCGCCGGGCAACCTCGAATACGAAGAGCGCCTGCGCTCGTGGATGCGCTGGAACGCGATGGCGATGGTCGTCAAGGCCAACCGCGCCGACGGCGACCTGGGTGGCCACATCTCGTCGTTCGCCTCGCTGGCGAACATGCTGGGCACCGGCTTCAACCACTTCTGGCACGCCCCGACCGAAGACCACGGCGGCGA